>Ga0209542_10002399_pt1 | contig 41999 bp, 39 predicted proteins | sample RifCSPhighO2_01_FD_184028 | JGI IMG/M metagenome (GOLD analysis project Ga0209542, IMG submission 184028) | Soil microbial communities from Rifle, Colorado - Rifle CSP2_plank highO2_0.1 (SPAdes) (version 2) | ecosystem: Environmental > Terrestrial > Deep subsurface > Rock core/Sediment ... | reverse complement strand
CTGTTGCAGAAAGATAGGCACCGCCTGTTGTTCCTGTTCCTGCTGAGATTGAAGCCGTTGGTGTGCCTGAGTTTATGTTTAATACTGCAAACTTTGCAGAAGAAGAGGCCTGGCTTCCTAATAGAAAGTCCAGGGTTGATGTAAGTTTTGGTGTAATTACTCCATTTACTATGTCCCAGTTAGAACCTGCACCTCCTGTTCCACAACCCACATCAGTAGTATTACAAAGGATCTTTATTGTTCCACTTTCAACTATTTTGAGCTTGTTTGATGTAGAATTGTAAAAAATAGTACCACTTGTTGGCGAACCGGGATCAGATGAGTAGCTGCCAACAATTAAAGCCTTGCTCGAAGAAATAGTAACATCACCAAGGGTTAAAGCTGTAGTAGTAGTCGCTCCTCTTCCTGTAACAGTTGCCAAAGTATCGGCTTCGGTACCTGTTACCGTAATCGTTGAACCCGATGCACCAACCGAATTAATTCCTGCTCCCGCAATATTCAAAGCTCCTGTCAGAGAATTTACAGAGGAAACACCCGAAGTTCCCGATGAACTGCATGCCCAAGCACTACCATTCCAAGACAGTATTTGGTTTGAAGAACAGCTGGTTAATAAAGACAATCCGCTGTCATCTACAAGACCTCCACCTGTTCTAAGCTGTATTGCAGATCCAGCCACTATATTCGTTGTCGTAATTTGTATAAGTTTACTGTCGGGGATCGTACCGTTTGCCAAATCCGAGGCCGCAATAGAACCATCCAAAATAACTCCGCCTACACCACCAACTACTGAGCCATCAGCAAGGTTATTTTCCTGCACTTTAAGAGATGGTATTGTTCCATCGTCTCCGAAGATTACTAAATTGCCCACTTTATCTCCGGGTACTCTGCCTTGGACATACTGCGCATTAAGATTAGTGATAACGCTTTTATCTTCAACTTTAAGATACCCCCCATAAGGAAGTTTAATAGGGTATTGCGGAACTATATATTCTTGTTGATTTAGAGAAAAAACTGCATGATTGGAAGTATCCTTAACAATCCTTGAGGGAATAACTTCTTCATATGTTGTTGGACTTATTTGCTTAACTACTTCCAAAGAAATACCGGCAAATGGTTTAAATACCGAGGAAAGGACCCTCCCCCCGACTTGGTTTTCCGATTGACCAGCTATCGCTCCAAGTACTCCCTTCTTAGAGTTAGAAACAGCAATAATTTCCTTTCCCCTGGGGACTGTAGCTAAATCAAAAAAGCCTGCAGTATCCTTAGGAAAGAGTAAAAACAACAGTGTAATGAGAATAACAATAAGAGCAAAACTAAAGGCAACAAAAATAACTGATAAGAAGATTATGTTTCGGGATGACTTTAGCCGGGAAACTTCCTCATTTGTACTATGAACCATTGCTCCAATAACCTTATGAGTGGTTTCCCCTCTATCCGAAGGCTTTGATGGTATTTCTTCTTCTTTTTTTTCTAATGGTTCAAGAATTTTTTCTTCAACTTCTTTTTTATTTATAAAATATTCGGAATGTAGAAAATCCTTAAGTGCCTTTTTTGAGTAAAGTCTTTCACCATTTTTAGTTTTTTCAGGCTTTATTAAGCCTTTATTGTCTAATCTTCTAAGGGTAGACTGGGACACTCTTAGAAGCTGAGCCGCTTGGGAGATTGTAAGAGGTTTTGATAATTTTATCCTTTCTATTTCTTCTATTGAATAGTACCTATCTCCGTTGATTCTTTGAGAGTTTATTATTCCCTTTTTATCCCAGCGGCGGAGAGTGTCGATTGAGATATCAAGAATTTCAGCTGCTTTGCCGATTGTTACCAGGTTATCTTCTATGGACAGGTTATTAGCCATGAATTGCCTATGCATTGGTTAACCCTTGCATAGGGTAAAAGTAATTGTATCTTAATTAAACCACGAATTTTATCCGAATGTCAAGGGGGGAATAGGTTTAGAAATTATCTTATCATAATCTAATCAATCCGTAAAAATTTAACCATTTTATCAATAAGGAGCTTTGATTAGAAAAGGCATTAATGGCAGCAGTGCGCTTGTAGGAATTGCCTTAAATACCGGCAATCCGGAAAGCACAATGATTGATTATTTCTAGAAAAGTGGTAATATAAAAGTTACTTATTTGGACTCTCGGATTTTTAGTAAATCTCTCAACAATATTCAATGCTTAAAATACAAAGATCCTGTATATTTTATATCAAGAGACCAACAGCAAGGGGGATTGAATAAATTTCTTATCAGAATGACCTCGTTTAAAAACCTCATTCAGGTTATTCAATAGGTATTTACAAAATCGATGAAAATTGCAAAGGTCCAGCCATTAATATCTCGGAAAACCAGATAGGCTAATTTCTTAAAAAGCAATAAGTGAAATTAGCCCAAGACTTACCCCAAGAAGTCCCCCGCCGATAACATCTGATGCCCAATGCTCTCCCAGATATACACGGCTAACAAGCATAGTGATATCAAATATTAGAACTAGGGAAATAAAGACTGTCTTATGAAATCTTGACAATTTCGTAGAACTTCCAATCATAAACATTAAAACCACAGAAATAAATAGCGTTCTTGTACTGTGTCCCGATGGATAAGATGATCCCGGCTGAACATATGAACTTGGGAAGCTAAATGGAATATCATAGCGGAAAAACATAAAGGGGGGTCCGGGATGGATAACAAAAATCTTTCCATACAACTCAATAATAAAACTCATAAAATATGGCACGAAAATTAGGATTCTTTTTAATTTTCTCAGGATAATAATAAGAACTATCAAAAATAAAGTCACGAGCTCGGTACTCCCTAAAAGGCTGAATACCGAAAAAAACGTATCAAATCTTCTGGATATTTGATCCTGAATCCTAACCGTTGTATTAAAATCAAATTGGGTAAACAAATCCTTATGAACAAGATAGGACACAGATACAAAGATCAAAAACACTAAAATTCCAATTACAAATAGTTTTTTTTTATTCATTGAATTATTAAATTTTTAACTCTTTGAGGAACTTGCGGAATTCTCCATTGATATCTTTATGCTCCAGTCCCAACTCAACGACTGTCTTCATATACTCCAGCTTATTTCCAGTATCATAATATTTTCCATTTTCTATTTCAACAGCATAAATAGGTATTCCCTGCTCTCTCAAAAGATTTATTGCGTCAACAAGCCAAATCTCTCCACCTTTCCCAGGCTTTAACTCTTTTAAAGCGCCGAAAACTTCAGGAGGTAAAATATATGCACCATGCGTTGCAAGATTAGAACGAACTTCATCGGGATTTGGCTTTTCTACAATTGCGTTAATTTTATAAACATTTTCCTCAACAGGAGTAATGTCTGCAATTCCATATCTAATTAAATCTTCTTTTTTCTCAATCCTAATTCCTGATATAACAACTCCTCCATATTTTTCGTAAACCTTAATCATTTGAGAAAGTCTTGGAGGTTTTGCATAAATAAACTCATCTCCCCATAAAACCGCGAATGGCTCATCTTCAATTGCCGGTTCCGCAGACAAAACAGGCGTAGCGTTCCCATAATATTGCCCTTTTTGCCTAATATAAATAAAGTTTGCCATCTCGGAAATTCTTTTTACCTGCTCCACTAATTCTGTTTTTCCGCTTTGTTCAAGATTTTTTATAAGCTCCGCGTTAGGAGTATCAAAATGATCTTCTATTGCTCTTTTTGCAGATCCTGTAACAATAATGATGTCTTGAATTCCTGAATCAACAACTTCTTCTACAACATATTGAATAACAGGTTTATCTACGATCGGGAGCATTTCTTTGGGCATTGCTTTGGTTTGAGGCAAAAATCTTGTTCCAAAACCTGCCGCCGGAATTACAGCTTTTCGAATTTTCTTCATAACGAATTAACCTACCGTCAATCATAAATCATAAATGATAAATGGTCAACCCCATATGGTTAACTAATGTTGATTATTGATTGTTAAAGCATGATCTGATAAAATCAGTTGATCGATTTACGAATTACGATATACGATTTAGGAATATTCTTAATTCTTAAATCCTAAATCTTAAATCTTAAAAAATATGGCAGCGACTCCGGTTATTTTTTTAAAAGAGGTCCAAGAGGAACTTAAAAAGGTGGTCTGGCCGACAAGAGATGAGGTAATAAGACTTACGTTTGTCGTAATGTTAATCAGTGTGATTGTCGGTCTTTTTCTCGGTGGAATCGATTTTATACTAACTAAACTAACACAAATAATAATAAGGTAGCTAAATTGTTTGAAATTTTGAAACTTGGAATTTGAGATTTATTTAGGATTTAGAAATTAGAATTTAAGATTTAATAAATTATGGATAATCAAGTCGCACAACAGGAAAAAAAAGAACAGACAGAAAAAAAACAAACGTCTTCTGACTTAGCAAAGTGGTATATAGTTCATACCTACTCCGGCCATGAGGACCGCGTGGTTAAATCTTTAAAACAAAGAGTTCAGAGCTTAGGATTTGAGGGAAGAATTTTCGATATCATCGTTCCAAAGAGAAACACCATCAAAGTCTCCGGCGGGAAAAAAGAATCTGTAAAAGAAAAAATATTTCCCGGATACATCTTAGTTAAAATGCTTTTGGATGATGAAAGCTGGCTTTTAGTTAGAACTACCCAGGGCGTAACATCTTTTATTGGAGCGGGGAACAAACCGACTCCAATTTCCGAGAAAGAGGTCGAAGCAATCCGGAAGTTTATGGAAACGGAAGAACCTCTTTACAAAACCGCTTTTGCTAAAGGAGAAGCAGTAAAAATAATTGACGGGCCTTTTGCGGATTTTCTAGGAACAATAGATGAAATTGACGAAACAAAAGGAAGACTTAAAGTTTTAGTCTCAATTTTCGGCCGAGAAACACCTGTAGAACTAGACTTCCTTCAAGTAGCAAAGTTATAATTGAAAATCTAGAAAATAAATTACAATTTCAAAATTACAAATAACAAATAAATTAAAATATCAAAATACAAAACGTTTTGAATTTAAAAAATTAGAATTTTGAGATTATTTAGGATTTGAGATTTTGAATTTGGGATTTAAAGAATTATGGCTAAAAAAATAAAAACTATCATTAAACTGAATATTCCCGGAGGAGCTGCGACTCCTGCACCTCCTGTTGGCCCTGCTTTAGGACAGCACGGACTTCCAATAATGGAGTTTGTTAAGGCATTTAACGACAAAACAGCGGAAATGAAAGGAACAATTATTCCTGCAGTTATTACTGTTTATGAGGATAGAACTTTTTCTTTTATTACCAAAAAGCCGCCGGTCTCAGAGATGATTAAAAAAGCATTAGGAAAAGAAAAAGGTTCGCAAAAACCGGGAAAAGAATCGGCAGGAAAACTTTCTAAATCACAAGTTGAAGAGATCGCAAAAGCCAAGATGGATGATCTAAATACAACCGATGTTGAACAAGCATCAAAGGCGATCGCAGGAACTGCAAGATCGATGGGAGTACAAATAGAATAATTTATTATTTACGATTTATGATTTACGATTTAAGAATTAAGAAAATGATAAATGGTAAATGGTCAATCATAAATAGTCAATCCAATCGAAGAGAGGTTTCATGGGAAAAATAAGAGTAAAAACTTTTGGCTCACCAGAGCAGGAAGAGCAGGAAAACAAAAAAAATAAAGAAAAAAGACAGGCAAAAAAGAAGCTGCCTGCCGGCAGGAAGGCTGTTAAAGCTCCCGGCTTAAAAGGCGGAGCGGACGAACGAAGTGAAGGAGCTCGCCTGCTTGACAGGCGTGGACAGCGAATCGTGGCAGTTGGTCCGAGTCAAGAGGAGTTTGAAAAAATTGCTGAACAAACTCAAGAAGAAAATAAAACTTCGGAAGAAAAACCATCCTCCGCTAAGACTCCCAAGGGCAAGAAAGAGAAATTTGTAAAAGTAAAAGTAAGATCTAAAAAATATCAGGCAAGCGCACAAGTATTAGATAAAACAAAAGTTTATTCCATGGCTGAAGCTCTGGAACTTTTGGCAAAATTCCAAAAAGCAAAGTTTGACGAAACAGTTGAGCTTCATTTAAATACAACAAGAACGGGAATCTTTGGAAGCCTCACTCTCCCACACGGAATCGGCAAGATAACAAAAGTCGCAATTGCAACTGATGAATTGATTGAAGAAATTGAAAAAGGAAAAATTGATTTTGATATTTTGCTTGCCAAACCAGACATTATGCCAAAGCTTGCGCGTGTCGCTAAAATTTTGGGGCCAAAAGGCCTTATGCCAAATCCAAAAAACGGAACTGTCACTCAAAACCCGCAGGAGGCAATTAAAAAGTACGAAGCGGGACAGATTTCATTTAAAACCGAAGCAAAAGCGCCTTTAATTCATTTAAGTGTAGGTAAATTTTCTTTTGGTAATAAAAAGCTTGCCGATAATATAAATTCGATTCTAAAAGCTGTAAAGCCGAATTGGGGCCCGCTTGGGTACCCGCTTGGGGACGGTCCTAAGACTAATTGATTTAGTAGTCCAAACTAAGCATAATTTTTGTTCTTCCTTCTCATATATTTCTTATTTGCCATAGTAGAGAATTTATTTGTTCCAAAAACCGCTTCTTCCTTCTCAAATAACATATCTATTTCTGTTAGATTTCCCGAAATGCCATCGTAGATAAATTTCTCGTAAGTTTTTTGTGCTCTTTTTGTCTCTCCTACCAAGCGAACACTGTCTTCATCCAAAAGACTGAATGGTTCTTTTCCCACCGCTTCTCGTATGCTACTAAATTTGTACAGCATTGGGTCTTTCACAAGTCCTGCATTAACAGGATTAAGGTAAATGTATTGCGAGAGTTTTAAAAAATACTCATTATTTTCGATCAAAATGCTCTTGAATCTATTTTGAAAAACCGGCCCCACACGCTTATAAGTACGATTAAAATACATTGAGTAACTTGTTGTAAGCGATGACATAATTTTTGATATAGGTGACTTCCGTGTTTGTATTGAAATATGGAAGTGATTTGGCATTAAGCAAACACAGTAGATTGAGTGGTCGTATTTTTTCTTCAGTTCTTTAAGCTTCTTTAAAAAGAACAGATAATCCTTTTCTGAAAGAAAAATATGCTGTTTATTTACACCTCTATTGAAAACGTGGTAGAAAGCATTCTCAAAAATGAATCGCGGACCTCTGGGCATAAGAAAACTATTGCATATCTGGGTTGATATGTCAATACTTTTGAGGACCGTCCCTCTGTTCTCTGTTGTTCCATTTAGGGCTTGACGAATGAATAAGTCTTTGTTAAACTTACAAAACCTAAGACAGTAGGTTCTGCAAAGCAGAATAAATCCTACCGAGACAACATAAATATTTAGTATCAAGTTGGCTCCTTAGGGAGCTTTTATTTTGGGTAAAAAAAGCTGGGAGATTGTTAAATTGTTACATTGCTAAATTGCTAACAATCGAACAATGAGTGACTGAAAGGAACGAACAATAAAACAATGACTAAAATATCTACAAACCGAGAAAAGAAAGAACAAATAGTTGCCAAGCTGAGTGAGAAAATAGCAAAAGCAAAAAGCATTGTATTCACAAATTATCAGGGTTTAACTCACAAACAGCTTGAGGAACTCAAGAAAGTTCTTAAAGATGTTAATGCCGAACTAGTTGTGACAAAGAATACTTTGATTAAGATAGCGCTAAATAGTTCAGAGTTAAGAGTTAAGAGTTCAGAGTATACCCCTTTCTTGCAGAATCCAACAGCAGCGCTTTTTGCTTACGATGATGTAATTGCTCCCCTTAAACAAATTGCCAAAACCTTGAAATTACTGGGCCTTCCTACGATTAAATTTGGCATTATAGATAATCAAGCGCTTACAGGTGATCAACTGATAAAATTAGCTATGCTTCCCTCTCGCGAAGTATTACTTGCTCAAGTTGTAAGCGGATTAAAATCTCCAATTTTCGGTTTGCATAGAGCACTTAACTGGAACCTTAATAAATTAGTTTTGACATTAAAAGCAATTGAGACAAAGAAAAATTAACCTAATTGACCTAATTAATCTAATTGATCTAATTTTTGATCATTGGAATTTTGGAATTTGTTTAGAAATTAGAAATTAGGATTTAGAAATTACCGACTGGAAGGAGGTGTAGATATGGCAGATAAAAAAACGACCCCGATCAAATCGGGGACGAAAATTGACGATTTAATAAATGAAGTTGAGAAAATGTCTGTTTTGGAACTTTCAGACTTTGTAAAAGCGCTTGAGGAAAAATTTGGAGTTTCCGCCCAGGCAATGGCCGCTCCGCAAATGACCGGGGCTACAGCAACAGCGGCAGATGAAGAACCAAAGGAAGAACAAACAGTCTTCAATGTACTAGTTGCAAGTTCGGGAGAAAATAAAATTTCAGTAATTAAAGCTCTAAGAGAATTAGTTCCAACTCTAGGACTTAAAGAGGCAAAAGATTTAGTGGATGCCGCGCCAAAAGAGGTAATCACCCAAGTTAATAAGAAAACGGCAGACGAAGCCAAGGAAAAATTAACAACGGCGGGAGCCACCGTAGAATTGAAATAAGATTTAAGATTTACTATTTATGAATTAAGAAGGCTCCTTAATCGGGGTCTTTTTATTGGGAAAAACAATTTTAACTCTTGACAAAGTTGTTCCACTTTGTTACTTTATAGATAATTAACTATCAAAAAGACTATTATAAATATAGTCTTAAGCGTATGGCAGATCAAACTCTATCAATCAGTAATCTTCCCGACCTTCTAACAGTTAGAGAAGTTGCCCAAATCTTACGAGTGTCCCCTCTTACAATTAAGCGTTGGGGCAAGCGCGGAAAACTTCCCGCAATAAGAATCAACTCCCGAGGAGACAGGCGCTACAAAAAAGAAGCAGTCCTCTGGCTTTTGGGAATTGCGCAAAAAACCGAGTCACTCTAAAATTCTCCGTTTTCTGTTTTCTGATTCGGGATTGCCGGTTTTCCTGTTTATCGGTATACTAAATAAATGATTAAAGACGTAACCGGTTTAGAAGTGTATCAAAAGTCCCTTGCTTTCGAATCTTCTCTCACAAAGTCATAGAAGATTAAAATATCCAGTAACAAAAGCCATGAAAAAAGTAATTTAATGATGTATAATTAACCTATGCATTATTTATGGGACTACAATAAAAATGAACTTGAAAAGACCGAGGGGGGAAGAATAATGCTTCTTGAAAGGCAAATTAACTACGGCCCGGAAAAAGGGAAAAAGATTAAGCTCGCAGATGTCAAGAAATATTGGGATAGACTCGATCTCATACCAATCAGAAGACGGCTCTTTGAGCTACTCATATGGGGGAAATACATATCCTCACCAAAGAACAACAAGTCATCCTGGATGAAGTAAAACGAAATAAGGAATTTAAGCAATTTTACTTTACCGGCGGAACAGCTCTAAGCGAGTGTTATTTACAACATCGTTATTCGGAAGACCTTGATTTTTTTAGCGATAAAGAAATTGATACGAAAAAAATATTTGTAATTATTACAAATTGGAGTAGACAGCATAAATTTACTTTTACATCGGAATTTCAGGAAGTTGTTTACACATTCTTATTAAAATTTAACAATGGCCGGGAACTGAAGGTAGATTTCGGCTATTACCCATATAAACAAATCGAAAAACCAAATGAAATTAACGGCATAAAAACCGACAGCCTTAAGGATATTGCTGTTAATAAACTGTTAACAGTAACACAACGAAATACGGTTAAGGATTTCGTTGATCTATACTTCTTGTTACAGCAATTTACTGTGTGGGATTTAATATATGGTTTGGAAAAGAAATTTAAGATAAGGATAGAGCCGTTCATACTCGCCTCGGATTTTTTAAAAGTAGAGGATTTTACTTTTCTTCCCCGCATGATTAACTCTATTACCCTTGATGAGCTCAAATCTTTTTATCGTAAAAGGGCTCAAGATTTAGGGAAAAAATCACTGAAGTAATAACTTTCTCGGTTATCTGTTCTCCGTTGCTCGTCCTGAGCGAAGCCGAAGGATCGGTTTTCTGATTCGGTATTCCCAATCTTCCTGTTTATCGGTATACTAAATAAATGATTAAAGACGTAACCGGTTTAGAAGTGTATCAAAAGTCCCTTGAGTTACTCGCCTAAAGCCTCCTCTCCAAAGCCCATCCGAATCCACATCACCCTAGCCCAGTTTCTAAAAAAGATTCATTTGTATAAAGAGTGGTTCATCAAAAACATTATATACATTGACACAATAATATCGATTGTGATATGATCTTAGAAATGAAATCAGCTTCAATTCGTGTCTTTATCTTGCTGTTAATTTTTATAACTGGGCCTATCCTTTTGTCATTCAGTAAGATAATATCCGCTTATGCAAGTACTTCTACCAGTCTAAAGTATACTGCACTAGGCGATTCAATAACTATAGCTTCACCTCCTTACAGTGATGGTACGCCCAATTATGTTGACAGATACAAAAATTACGTAACCACAGACTTAGGTGTTCCGGTTAGCACGACAAATTTAGGCATAAATGGTTTGACTAGTGCTGGATTGTTAGATAAATTAAAAAATGATCAAAATTTTCGAGCTTCAGTGAAAAATGCAAATGTCATTACATTATTTATCGGGTTTAACGACTATCAACTGGCTAGATTTAATTTTTATGCGGGTACATGTGGCGGGGTAGATAATCAAGATTGTTTGAGAAACAATGTAGCCAATTTTAATAGTAATTTCACTAATATAGTTTCCGAAATTAAATCTATTAATCCGAATCCTAATACTGTTTTTTTGGCATCTGACCTTTATAACTCATGGATGCAAAGTGATATAAATGCCGGAAACCAAACAATTTTAATTCCCTATTTTAATCAATTTAATAGCTATATTCACTCGATAGGTGCAAGTAATGGCCTTACCGTTACGAACGTTTATCAAGCCTTTAACGGTGCGAGTGGACTAGAAGATCCGATCGCTAAAGGCTATATCTATGTCTCTAACTATCCAAATGTTGTTCATCCTAGTGGACAAGGCCATGAAGTAATTGCCACTCAGTTCAGAAATCTTAACAACGTTCTGCTGGCTAAAGATACCGATGGTGACGGGTTTAGTAATGGTGCCGAGAAATATATGGGTACAAACCTTCTGACTTCCTGCCCGACAAGTAGCCTACAACAATCCTGGCCGCCGGATTTAAACAATGATGGTTATATATCTGTAGCAGATATAACTGCAGTAGTTCAGAAATTTGGTACTACTCTTCCCCGATATGATTTTAATCAAGATGGAAAAGTAACAGTAGTAGATATACTCATTGTTAGAAGCTATTACTCTCAACACTGCAAGCCATAATCGAAAACTTAAGCGCTCTAGAAAATTTCTAATCTCTAATTACTCTAATTATTCTAAATAAATCTCAAACCCTAATTAAGTTAATTTTCATCTAACTTTTTTATATATTGAATTAAAAATCAAGTTCAATTCCTTCGCTTCTTGCCAAAGTATTCTCGCATGATCCTTTAAATCTGGCTCCGCAACGACAATCATTCTTAAAAAATGTTTCGACTCCCTTGCTTCTTTTTTGCATATTCCTATTTTATGTCTGAAATCTTGTTTACTTTCTGCATCATCGGCTTCTGAATAGTTTGCTCCAACGCTTGTACCAGCCTTAACAAGCTGGGTAATTAAAGGAACTGTAATTGGATTCTTAGGAATTGTTTTACAAAAGCTAATGATATCCTCTCCAAACTTTGCCGTTCTCTCCTCCAAGTCATATTTTTTAGTATTTGCTGTATTGGTCATTTTATTAGGTTAATTAGGTCAATTAGAAATTAGGTCAATTTAATAAGGTTACTTTTCATCAATTATAAACCAGTCGAATCTAATATCTTTAATATATTGAGTTTCTATTTCTACGGTGAATCCTGTTCCCTCAGCTTTCTTGGTTACTGCGAGTTCTTGTCCGCCGGTCTTACTTGTTGCAGTCACGAAGATCTTGGATTTATTAGTTACTGCAGTTGTAGAAATTGTTATGCTGGTTTCTCCTGCGAGCAGAGTTCCTGAACCCAGTGAAGGCGAGTTTGACGCGGACGTATCAATATTAATCTTCTTTGCTATAACCTCGCCCGCAGTCTTAATGTTTCCTTGTGTGTCGATAGTAACTTTTCCTGAAAGTATATTTATGCCACCAAGCTGGTTATTTTGAAGATTAAGGTCTCCGACAGTATTTATCGAAGCACCCCCCATAGCTTGTCCCGAGCTTGCCGAAGGATTAAGACTTGAGTCTAATCCGTGGATCGAAAGAAGACCTATTGAAATATTTCCCGTTACTCCCAAGTCCGCCGTTGTGGTTCGTCCCAAAACCATTAGGTCTCCCGATATTGTTGCCGATGCAATATCCAAATTCGAAAGATTGTTTACAAAATCCGCTGAAATCGAAGCGCCTAAAACCGAAGGCTCAGTATTGATTGAAGAGAGGAATGCAGACTGCGTAGAACTGTTTACTATCTGACTTCTTAAATCTTCAATCTGTGATTCCAAACTCCCCACTCTATTCTGCAAGTCTCTAATCTCGCTTTCAGCCAACAGACTACTGTCTACCGCTGCTGATTCAGTTGCTGTAGTCCAATTAGCAGTAGTCTGTAGTCCGTCAGCCGTAGTCTGTGCTTGCGGTACTCCCGGCAACCCCAGCGCCAACGCCGCAGACTCCGAGCTCTGGGGATAACTCAAATTCCCATCCGCGGTCAAATATACGGATGGATCAAACCAGGAAAGATTAACAAAGACAAGGATTTTATTGTCTGGCTGTATGCCGTCGTAAAACTCCAAAGCAGTGCCAATAACCATGCCGGCTTTTGTTGCTTTCATTCCGACTCCCGACGTAGAAGAAAGTGTAATGGAATCTCCTTGTGCAATAGAACCACTCTCTGTAGAAACCTTGATATCGATACGCCCAGTTAATGCTACTGCCACCTGATGTTCTTCTTTGTACTGCTGACCATTGAATCCTCCCAAAAGCACACCGGGTCTTTCAGAAATTGCCCCAATAATCGCTTCTCCAATTTCCGCACGTTTAACAAATGGCCCGTTGTAGTTTTGGTCTAAAGATACAAGTTCTCCGGGAACAAGAGTTGTATCTTTGGTTGGATAATTTTCCGCCGTGTCATGGCCAGTAAGTTCAATTGAGTTGGAATAAACGACACCTTCGGTGTTGTTGTCTGAGCTACAATTTGCGTTACTTCCCAAGCATAAACCTCCGCCTGTGACTTGGATGCGGGACTTTGGATCAGTTGTTCCGATGCCAACGTTACCTGAACTGGTTATTGCCACCAAGTACCCCAACGCTTGTTGTAACGCCTCAATACTCCCTTGTTGCTCCTGGATCGCTTTCACTATTTGCCACATTGTCGGTGTTGAAGCGGTCAGGAGGCCATCGGGACCAACAGTTACCAGTTCAGGGTAATTTACTTGCAAACTTTGAGCCACGGGGCCCATAGCCTGTTCTCCTGTTTTTATAACAGTATAGTCAAATAATGGTATATTTTTTAGATAATCTACAGAAGAAAACGTAGAGGTTACTATGTTTGTTTTTAAGCTCACATCAGAAGAACAACTCCATGTAAGACCAGTTGTCGTAGGTTGAGCTTCGCATAAACCAGAACTGTCTTCCAAAAGAAGCACATCGCTGGCGCTTGCGGTATTCTCAACTTCCAATCTGCTGCCTGGAACCGTCGTTCCGATGCCAAGCCTACCACTGGTACTAAGTCGCATTTGCTCGGTAATACCTCCTGCTCCAAATTTGATAGGCCCGCTTGCGTTATTAGCTAGTATTTCAATTCCCGCCGACTTATCGGTATAGAAGAACGCACTATCTGCTACTAATGCACCTAATGCACTAAAACCAGAGTTGATAGCGCCAAGTTGAGTACTGTCACCGTTATCAGTGATAAATTGTATAACAGCAGTGGCATCTGTTCCAGTTGTAGCGTTTTTAAGATTTATTAATGTAGCAGCATTTTGATCTTTCTTAACATAAAGAGGAGCAGTCGGTGCAGCTATCCCGATGCCGATGTTTGCACTTGCAGTTGCTCCATTTATTCCATTAATACTTCCCAAAACTATACAATTAGGACAAGTAACTGTTGCATAAGCGCCAACTGCTGTCGCATTGGTAAGCCAGTTTGATCCGCCAGGTCCCGCATTATATCCTAAAAATGTATTGTAAGTGCCTATGGTATTGGCATTGCCCCCAACAGAAGTGAGCCCTGCCTGGTAGCCCAAGGCGGTGTTGTTGCCCCCTGTGGTGTTTGAGTAGAGGGCAGCGGGGCCCAAGGCGGTGTTGTTATCCCCTGTGGTGTTTGAGTAGAGGGCATTGATGCCCATGGCTATGTTAATGCCTCCATTGGTGTTTGAGTAGAGGGCTTGGTAACCCAGGGCGGTGTTGCTAGTCCCTGTGGTGTTTTCGCGGAGGGCTTGGTAGCCCAGAGCGGTGTTGAAGTCGCCGCTGTCGTTTGTGATGAGGGCTCTGTATCCTATAGCGGTATTGGCGCCCCCCTCGGTATTTAAGAAGAGAGCTTGGTATCCCATAGCGGTATTGATGTCTCCTGTGGTGTTTGAGTAGAGGGCTTGGTATCCCAAAGCGGTGTTTTCGTGCCCTTCGACGTTTGAGAAAAGAGCTTGGTATCCTATAGCGGTATTGTTGCTTCCTGTGTTTGAGTTCCCTGCCTGTAGTCCTAAAAAAAGATTTCCTGTGCCTGCCCCGCCCGGCGCCCTTAATAGGTTTAAGTTTGATTGCTTGAGTATAAGCTCTCCCGTAGTGTTTCCTCCAATAGTAAGGGTCTGATTCTTTACTGATTGGATAGTTGAATCACCTCTCAGGACAAGTGCTGATGCTGCTGCATTCTGTGCAGATATAGAGGCTGTTGGAGTTCCCGAGTTTATGTTTAATACTGCAAACTTGGCAGAAGCTGATGCCTGACTTCCTAATAGGAAATCGAGGGTTGATGTTAACTTTGGTGTAATAACACCATTTACTACGTCCCAGTTGGTACTGCCTGTTCCGACACAGGTAACTGATGCAGTTACTATGCCGTTTATTGAGTCTACGCAGGTGCCTGATACAGTTACGCCTGCTGTTCCTGAGATTCTTAGATTACTGCTTCCGGCAAGACTTAGATTAATATCGCCTGTATCTGCCCCTCCTAATGTAAGGGTTTGTCTATTTGTGGTTCCAAGAACTCCTAAGCCTGTTAAGAAGGCTGCGTTGTTGTCTCCCAAGCCTGATGAAACAGAGGCTGTTGGAGTTCCTGAGTTAATGTTTAATACTGCAAACTTAGCTGAAGCTGATGATTGTCCGCCTATGACAAGATCAACTGTTGAGTTGCTTGCAGAAAGAAGGCCTAAGGATTGGTTCCAGAAAATATCTGATGATTCTCCTGATCCACAGGAAGCAAAGGAAGGAATAGTACCGCCGATAAGACATTGAGAAGATGTTCCTGCATCAGAAATGGCAAGAGCACTTGCTCCTGAATAGACGACTCCTCCGACAGCTGCAGTTAGGTTGGCATTAGTACCACCGTTTGCAAGAGGAAGAATACCTGTAACTGCAGTTGCTAGATTTATCTGCGACCAGGTTGATGTTCCTGAGCCGTTTGTGGTTAATGCGTATGTATTTATTCCACCACTGTTTGGGAGAGTAAATGTCCATCCGCCGGCTGCTGCAGCAGGCCGGATAGTAACATTGCCGGATGTGTTTCCGGCAAGCCTTACAACTCCCAGGGTAGTTCCAGCTAAACCTACATCAAGCAGAGCCCCCGGTGTGGTTGTCCCTATTCCCACATTAACAGCATTGGCTCCTGTACCGCCAAGCACCAAAGCATCGCTCTGTCCAACGCTTGAATTAGCTCCAATTGCTGTTGCATTGGTAAGACTGTTTACAGTGGCACCTGCGTTGTAACCAATAAATGTGTCATTTGAACCTGTTGTAATAGCAGTTCCCGCATAACCTGCTTGGTATCCTAAAGCTGTGTTAGAACCACCTGTTGAGGAAGTGAGGGCGAAGTAGCCCACGGCGGTGTTGTTGCTTGTGCTGTTTGAGGCGAGGGCATCGAAGCCCAGGGCAGTGTTGTTGTTCCCTGTGAAGTTTGTGAAGAGGGCTTGTACGCCCAGGGCGGTGTTGAAGCTTCCTTCGGTGTTTGACTTGAGGGCTGAGGAACCCAGGGCAATGTTTGAGCTCCCTGTGGTGTTTGAGAACAGAGCCTGGAAGCCCAGGGCGGTGTTGAAGCTTCCTTCGGTGTTTGCTAAGAGGGCTGAGGAACCCAGGGCAATGTTTGAGCTCCCTGTGGTGTTTGCTAAGAGGGCTGAGGAGCCCAGGGCAGTGTTGTTGTTCCCTGTGGTGTTTAACTTGAGGGCTGAGAAACCCAGGGCAATGTTTGAACTCCCTGTGGTGTTTGAGTTCCCTGCCTGTAGTCCTAAAAAAAGATTTCCTGTGCCTGCCCCGCCCGGCGCCCTTAATAGTGTTACGTTTGATTGCTTGAGTATAAGCTCTCCCGTAGTGTTTCCTCCAATAGTAAGGGTCTGAAAATTGGTGGACTGAATTGTCGGTGTCGTATAAATGGTAAACGCTCCTGCGACAGAAGCTGTTCCTGCTACTTGAAAAAGTGAATTGGGTGTAGCGGTCCCAATGCCGACATTACCACCCGTCGGGTTAAGGATGAGAGACATGACTGGAAGAATCGGCGGATTCGTTACGGTTGTAGTCGGAATTAACAGCCATGGCTTGTATGAGATTACCGTCTCAACTAAGTCTGCTATTCTTCGGCTTCCGTCTGCGGTCGGATGTAGCTGAAAGACCTGTTCGTAGTCCGTTGCGTTTGTCGGATCAGGAAGGACAATATCTGGCCGAATAACAAAATCATACAAAGATGGATCACTCAAGATAAGCGTGTTTAATGATTTTCGAATGGCCTCCTGCGCAGGTGTAAAGATTCCTGACGGAAGAATCGTAAACGCAACCACCTTGAATCTATCGGCTCGCGCCGAAGCCCAGATCGCCTTAAGGTCATCGTAAATGTCTGCCGCAGGGAAGCTCCACCCCCCAATGTCATTCGTTCCTGCCATGAGAAAAAACCAACCTTCATCGCCGTTGTTGGTCGGGCGTTTGGTCTGTCCTTGAGTCGCATACTCTCCTACCATGTTATTCGCTGTATCACCGCCAAGCGCGTAATTTGAAACAGTGGCTTTTCCGAAGTACGGACTCGCAGTCGCCGTAAGCTGTACAGCCCAATTGAGTGGAATGCTGGCGGGATCTGAAATGCTGTCTCCTTCAATAACTACAATCAATTTTTTATAGGTTGAGAAATCAAGACTCCCAGATATACTTGCATTTCCTTGATTTGAGATTATAAACTTTGGCACTCCCGAGGCTGAGGCTGTAAAAATATCAGACGTTGATACTCCTGTATTGTTTACTATAAGAGTTGCATTATTTCCCGCATTTCCTGAAATATCCAAAAGACCCTTAGGAGCAGTCTGCGTACCCATGCCTACTCTTCCGATACTGCTTAGAAACATTGTTTGGATATTTCCCGGCTTAAAGTTAATTCCTCCTGTTGTTGTTCCTCCCAAGGTAAGATTGGCTTTGCGAAGGCTTTGGATTGTTCCGTCTCCTCCCAGTACCAATCCTGTTCCAGTGGCTGTTGCAGAAACAGAGGCTGTTGGGGTTCCTGAGTTTATGTTTAATACTGCAAACTTAGCAGAAGCTGAGGCTCCGGCAGGCGCTCCAACAAGAAAGTCCCATGTCGCATTTTGTAAGTAGGCAGTACCTAGGGCAGTTAGTACCGGCTCAAGTCCTGTCTGACAAGCTCCTGTTCCCGTAACAATTCCATTTGTGGTTGTCACACAAGAAAGTGCTACTACTGTACTTCCTGCTGTTCCTGAGATTCTTAGATTACTGCTTCCGGCAAGACTCAGATTAATATCGCCTGTATCTGCTCCTCCTAATGTAAGTGTTTGTCTATTTGTTGTCTGAAGGTTACCTGTTCCTGTTAAGAAGGCTGCATTGTTTCCTGAATTTGCAGAGATAGAGGCAGTAGGTATAACGCCTGCGTTGTTTATAAATGCAAATTTAGCAGTTGATGTAGATATTCCTCCCAAAAGAAGATCATTTGTAATATTTGTAGGAGAGAGTGCTCCATTATTTTCCTGCCATCCCGCTGCTCCTCCTCCCGCAATCGTAACCGTTTTGCTTGATGTATTTGTTGCCAGAGTTATTCCTGATCCTGCCTCAAATGTTAGAGTATCGGTATTGCTTGATGCGGTAATTGAGCTTGATCCCGTAACAGCAATTGTTTTAAAAATATTTTGAGCAGAACCAGCGTCGCTGTTAGATATGGAAAGTCCGGAAATAGAAATACCGCTTCCAGCAGTCAAGGTCACTGTTCCTGTAGTACCATTTACAGAAGTTACTCCGGTATTTGTAATTTTGGGAATATCCTCTATACCGATTGAAATTCCTGTACCGGCAGCCAGCTCAAGAGTAGTGGTTGAAATCGTAGGTGTTTGACCGTCGCTAATCTCTATTCCATTACCTGCAATAAGATCGTAGATCACGTTTGATGCGGTAAGTTCTCCTGTTCCTGCATCTATGTCTGCATTTTCTGTGATTACTCCGCCGGATAGTGTAGCAATACCCGCTACTTTTATTGTGTCTAAAAATTGAGCGTTTTGGGCAAACTCGCTCGCAACATTAACACCGAAAACCAGATTATCAGCTGTAGTTCCTGTACCAAGCACAGCCTTTCCTCTTAGAACTTCGGACACGTGCGGTTCCGCAGAATTATCTTTGTTGATTCCAAGAACAGATAAAATTTTTGGAACACTCGCAACATTTAAAAGATTTGCCGATTTTAGGGTTGCTACTGCTACGCCGGCAACTGCGACAAAAAGCATTATAAACACTGCAGAAACTGCGAGTTTTTTAAAAACTAAAATACTCTTGACTAATTCTTCTGTCCAATATTGAGAACTTCCAGAATGATCAAGGTTTTTTTCTCTACCTGTAACGTTTTCACTTAGTAGACGGATGGGCATGTCTGTAATGTTTTTTCCATAATCGCCTGGCTCTGCTTGGGAGACAGGATGACTTATGAGACTGGCGGGTGTTTCGTAACCGCTTTTTTTTCTAAAATTATCTATATGGCCTTGTGTGTATCTTCTCTGATTTCCTGAAGTTCTAATCGGAATAAGAATTCCCTTTTTTTCCCAACGGCGCAGAGTTTTTGCGGATACTCCCAGGACATTTGAAACCTCTTTGATGCTAAATTTTCCCGGAGATTGTGAAGGGTATTTAAAATTATCTATATGGCCTTGTGTGTATCTTCTCTGATTTCCTGAAGTTCTAATCGGAATAAGAATTCCCTTTTTTTCCCAGCGGCGCAGAGTTTTTGTAGAAACCCCTAAAATATTTGCTGCTTCCTGTATGCTAAGTAGTTTCATAGGGCAGTTCTTGACTTAATCGAGGCAAAATGTCCAAGTTTTGGGTAGGTTTAAAAAGATTTTGTCTAAGTTTGTCCATGTTTGCTAATATATATATTACTACACATATGTGAAAATTTGTCAAGGGGTAATATAATCTTATCATAATCTAATCAATTGATTTATTCCGATATCCCTATTTTAAAAAATTAGCTTCAAAATTTTTCACAGAAATTGCCTATTGCCAAAATGATGGGATTGTGATAATTTTATCTTGATATGGTAAATTTATCTTACAATTTATCCTACACGCTTAAAGAAAGGCTCCAGAAAGCAGACTCCCTTAGAAAAGACATTCTGCTAACTCCCCTCTCTGCGAAAACCGAACTTCAGATGAGATGGGACAATTTGATTAATAGGACTTATTATTCACTATCTCTTGCCGACAATCCTCTTACAAAATCTGATGTTGTAAAAATCTTAACTTTATATGCATCGGATAATACGTTTTCTGGAAAATTAACTGCGCAGCAACAGGATGTCCGGAGCTATAAGAGGTCTTTGGATTATATATCTGCGAATTGGCTAATCACACCCAAAAATATAGCAGTAAGAGATGTTTTGATGCTTTATGATATCTTTTGTAAAGGCCGTTTAGTTGTTAGTCAATCCCAACTTGCGGAAGTATTAAACTATGTTCAGGCAAATGAAGAACATCCCATTATTAAAGCAGGAGTGATAAATATCGGAATTCTCCGGCTTCAGCCGTTCTCACAAGGAAACGGAAGGCTTTCAAGGCTTTTATCTTACCTTTTCTTTTATAAGATAGGCTATGATATAGGAAGATTGGTTGAATTTGAAAAGTCTTGGTCGCACGATAGACAGACTTATCTTGAAGCTTTAAGAATAAGTCTTGAAGCCGCAAGCATAACCCTCTGGCTTGAGTTTTTTGCAAACAGCCTAATACTACAGCTTGAATCCGTACTTAAAAAAATCCAAAACGCATCACCCGAGAATCTCGGCATTAATTCCTCTTTTTGGAACCTAACGGACAGACAAAAATCAATAATAAGTATGCTTGATCAGCCGGGATTAACAATTACAAATAGAAAGGTTAAGAAACATTTTGGTATCTCTCAAATAACAGCTTCAAGAGACCTATCTCATTTAGCAAATTTAGGAATTCTTTTTACTCATGGCAAAGGAAGATCGGTGTATTATACAAAAGTGTAAAGAGTCTGAGCTTGCCCGTAGAAAAAAAATCTAAGCACTAATATCTAAATTCTAAATAATGTCAAAAATAACAATAACCAAAATTCAAAACAGTTTGGAATTTTAGATTTTTGAAAGTTGAAATTTTTGAATGAATAAGCTTTTAATAATATCTTTTATGGTTATTTTGCTTGGCTGGGCTGGAGTGGCTTTGGCTCAGGATGTAGCAACGGGCATCGGGCTTCCGATTGTAATAAATGAAAAGGCGGTAAAAGATGGAGATATTATTACAGTCACCTCCGATGGATATAAATTAAGCAGTTATGCTTTCGATCCTTCAGTATACGGAGTCGTAACCACAAACCCTGCTATTTTCTTAAGAGAAAAAAACAGCAAGGCAACGCCTGTAATCTCGTTTGGAAAAGCGCTTGTCAGAGTATCAACTGTAAATGGTCCAATCAAAAAAAACAACCCAATAACAAGCTCCAAAATCAAAGGGGTCGGCCAAAAAGCCGATGTTAACGGATTCATTCTGGGAATTGCTCTTGAAGATTATTCTAACTCTAACCAAAATGCAATTGGTAAAATTTTAGTATCTATTGATCCTCATTACAACTCGACTTTTATTGGATCCAGGACAAATCTTGTAGAAAATTTAAAAGCAGTTGCAAGCGCTCCGACGCTATCTCCCCTGACAACGCTTAGATATTTGCTTGCCGCAATCGTTACAATATTATCTTTTGTTATAGGATTCATATACTTTGGGAGAATAGCCAAAACCGGAGTTGAGGCTTTAGGCAGAAATCCATTGGCGGCTCGCACAATACAGCTTGGAATAGTTATTAATGTGGTCTTAACCGCAGGGATCATTCTTATTGGAGTGGGTATAGCTTATTTAATTTTAATTTTGTAGAATAATTATATGACAATAGAACCGCTGGTATTTATTGATTTGACTATAGTATTATTTATTCTCGCCATAGCCCTAACCGCAATGGCTATTCCCTATTCTCAGATGCTTAAGAAATTTAATAGCTATCAAAAAGAGGCTGATGAGCTCATGGGGCAGATTCATAAAAAAGAAGCAGATATTCTTGAAGAAGCAAGAATTAAAGCTTCAAGAATAATTGAGGAAGCAAATAAGAAATCGGAAGAAATAATAGTCTCAAGTACTAATCTGAGCAATAGTCTGAATAGCGATTCAAAAAAGATGCTGGAAGAAGCTTTTAATACGCTTATAAAACATCAATCTTCTTATTTTGAAAAAGCTTCTCAGGACCTTTTAGGATTATATAAAAATGAGTTGGAAGAGATAAAACAAAAAAATATCGAAGTAGTTAAAAATGTATCAAAAAATATGGAAGAGGATACGGTAGAAGAAGTTAAAGATTTTGAGAAAGTTTTACAAAAGGAGACTTTTGAAGCGCAGAAAATCGTTGGAGGAAAAATAGAAGAAGAGTATTCCTCCGCCCAAAAAGATCTTGAGAAATATAAGAATGATATGCTTTCAAAAGTTCAGGATCAGATTTATAAAATTCTTGAAGACGTTTCAAAACTAACAATAGGAAAAAGTATTCCCGTTGCAGACCATGAGCAATTGATAATCGAAGCTCTTGAGAAAGCAAAAAAAGACGGCCTCGGAGATGAAAAATTGTGAGTAGTATTTTGTTATATTATGATTCTTTAAGAGATATTAAGACGAGGGAACAGCTCGAAGAATTTTCTTCGGAGATCGATAATATTCTTTCAAGCTTATTTAAGGTAAAAAATAAAAACATCGAAGAAATTTTAAACAAGACGGTAGGACAAAAAACCTTAGAAATTGTAAAAAAACTTGTACAAGAAAATAAAATAGATTCTTCTGACTATAATTCTTTAGATAAACTGTTAAACGGAATTAAGCAGGACTTAAAAAAAATAAGGATTCTTAAAATGTCTCTGGCAATTGATCCGACAAACGAAACTATCGATCACATATTCGAATGGGTGAAGAAAAATTTAGGAGAAGGGATAATACTTGATATAGACAAAAACGAAACTATATTAGGAGGCGCGGTGATATCTTTTGATGGAATGTACAAAGACCTTTCTTTAAAACGTACTCTGGAGGAAATATTTAAAAATAAAAAGTCCGAAATTATGAGTTTTGCCCAATGAAAGACTTCAATGCCTACCTCAATGAAACAGAAGCAATAGGATTTGTTGAACAAGTAGCAGATACAATTGTATATGTGAGCGGTCTTCCAGGGGTAAAACCTGAAGAAATTGTAGTGTTTGAAACCGGAGAATTTGGTCAGGTTTTTTCGGTAAACCCCGATTCTATAGAAGTATTAGTTTTTTTTAAAAAATACATAAAATCCGGAACAAGAGTAACCAGAACCAACGAAATACTAAAAGTGCCTGTAGGACACGAGCTTTTGGGCAGAGTTATAAATCCCCTTGGAGACTCGATTGACACCACAAAACCGCTAAAAATTCCTTTGGAAAAAAGAACAATCAATACGCGTCCTGCAGGTATTGTCAAAAGAAGAGCAATAACTAAACCGTTTGAAACTGGAGTTATCATGGTTGATCTTGCCATTCCATTGGGACAGGGACAAAGAGAACTTATAGTCGGAGACAGAAAGACCGGCAAAACAAGCTTTCTAACTAAAGCTATTCTTAATCAGGCAAAAAGAGGCAATATCTGTGTATATGCGGCTATTGGAAAAAAGAAGTTTGATGTAAAAAAGATCGAAGAATTTTTTGCCAAAAATGGGGTTCTAGATAAAATGGTGATTGTTGCTTCGGGATCCGGGGATGCAATAGGAGTTATTTATCTTACTCCATATACTGCAATGACAATAAGTGAATACTTCAGGGACGAAGGAAAAGATGTTTTATTGGTTTTAGATGATCTTTCATCTCATGCAAAATTCTATAGGGAAATTTCTCTATTGGGGAAAAGGTTTCCGGGAAGAAATTCTTATCCAAGCGACATATTTTATACACACGCAAAGCTAATGGAGCGGGCAGGAAATTTTATTACAGATAAAGGAGAGGCTTCGATAACTTGTCTAACCGCTGCAGAAACTTCTCAGGGTGATCTTTCAGGCTACATAGAAACTAATCTTATGTCTATGACAGACGGACATCTTTATTTTGATAAAGATCTTTTTTATCTTGGCAGAAGACCGGCTATTAACCCTTTTCTTTCGGTTACTCGTGTAGGAAGACAAACCCAAACTAATTTAAGAAGAGAGGTAAACCGTGAAATAATAAGCTTTTTAAATTTATATGAAAAGATGCAAAGTTTTGTTCATTTTGGAGCAGAACTTAACGAAACCATAAAATCGACCCTTGCAACAGGTGCAAATATTATACATTTCTTCAATCAAGCGCCAACAGAAGTCGTGCCAATAAATTTACAAATAGTTGCATTCTCGATGCTGTGGGCAAACTTATGGGAAATAAGAGACACTACTTTGATAAGAAAACAGCTGCATCAAATACTTGAAGCATATAGTTCCGATAAAAAAATAAGGGAAAGAATTGACAAACTGACAGAAATTGACTCTTTTAATAAGCTTCTCGGAGTGCTCAAAATTGAGGGTCCAAGTATAGTAAAGGCGGTATCTCAAAAATATGGTAACTAAAAAGGAAGTAGTAGAAGAATTTAATAGAACCTCAGAACTAAAAGATATTCTCGAAACCTATGAAGAAATCGCAGCCTCGCGAATGCAGAACGCGAGAAGCATCGTTCTCTCAAGCCGCCTTTTTATTGAAGAGCTTAGCTATATTTTTCAGCAAGTAAAATCTTCCTACAAAGATGAGATCTTAAAAATGATGAAGCTAAGGCATATAAAAGATCCAAAGGAATTAACTTTCATAGAAAGAAATGGAAAAACTTTATATGTGCTCCTCTCTTCAAATACCGGTCTTTATGGAGACGTAATAAAACAAACTTTTAATTTATTTTTAGATTTAATAAAAAAAGAGAATGCCGATGCGGCGATAATTGGCAGGGTTGGGGCTGAGCTTTTCGAAAGTTCCAGTGTTAAAAAGCCATACGCTAAATTTGAACTTCCCGATAATAGTGTCGATAATGCTAGCCTTAAGAAAATAGTCGAGTATATTATCCAATACGAAAAGGTTTTTATTGTTTATGGAAGATTTGAGACTATAATGAGTCAAAAGCCAATAGTTACAGGGATATCTGGAGATCCTCTTGCCCAAGAGCAGACGAAGACTCAAGTAAAATATTTTTTTGAGCCGTCTTTGGATAAGATAATGAAATTTTTCGAAGCACAGATGTTTGCCTCATTGTTTGAGCAGACAGTTTTTGAATCTCAGCTTGCTAAATTTGCATCGAGAATGACATCGCTTGAGCTACGGGTAGAAAGCATAAAAGACATTTTAAAAGATATTTTTCTTGAAAAAGAAAAAGTCAAACACAGAATTATTAATAAAAAGCAGCTTGAGACATTTTCCAGCATGGCATTATGGAGTCAAAATGGATAAAGATCATGGAAAAGTAATTAGGATCGTGGGACAAATTGTTGAAGTGGAGTTTGCACAAAACCCGCCGAACCTTCACGATCTGTTGATCTTGGCCGATGACAAAACAACAAAAATGGAAGTTATGAGATCTTCAGGTCCTTCAACTTTCTACAGCCTATGTTTCTCAGAGACTACAAATATCTATAGAGGAGCAATTGTGATAAACACGAAAGGATCGATTACTGTACCCGTAGGGGAAGGTGTTTTGGGAAGAGTTATGGATATCTTTGGAGATCAGCTAGACGGATTAGGAGAAATAAAGCATTCGCAAAGGAGAACAATCTACGGACCTTATCCTTCATATGCAGATATATCGACTCATCAAGAAATACTTGAAACCGGAATAAAGGCAATAGATTTTTTCTCTCCTATTGCAAGAGGAGGAAAAATCGGATTATTTGGAGGAGCAGGAGTTGGAAAAACATTACTGTTAACCGAGATCATTCATAATGTCATTATTCTTAAAAAGGGACGTGGTAAGGACGTATCTGTTTTTGCCGGAGTCGGAGAAAGAACTCGAGAAGGACATGAACTTCATCAAACACTCAAAGAGCAAAAAGTTTTACCTTCGGTGTCTTTGGTTTTTGGGCCTATGGGAGAAAATCCTGCGGTTCGTTTTTTAACTGCTTTTACGGCAACCGCGGTTGCAGAATATTTCCGAGATGTTTTAAAAAAAGATGTTTTATTTTTTATAGACAACGTATTCCGTTTTGCCCAAGCAGGCAATGAGCTTGCAGTTTTGATGAATACTATTCCCTCAGAAGATGGATACCAAGCAACACTTGCTTCTGAAATGGCAGCTTTCCACGAGCGTCTCGTGTCTTCACAAGGGAATTCTATAAGCACAATTGAAGCAATTTATGTACCAAATGATGACATTCTGGATCAGGGAGTCCAGGCGATATTTCCCTTTCTTGACTCAACAGTTATTTTATCAAGAGCTGTTTATCAAGAGGGTCGTCTTCCAGCCATTGACTTTATATCTTCAGCTTCGGCGAACTTAGATCCGGAACTAGTCGGAGAATTGCATAGCGAGACTGTTCCTCGTGCTCAAAATCTTTTAAAAGAGGCTGTTGAGCTTGAAAGAATTGTTTCTCTTGTCGGTGAGGCCGAATTGTCTCCTGAGGATAAATTAAAATATAAAAGATCGCTAAAATTAAAAAATTACATGACTCAAAGTTTTTATGTTGCGCAAAGTCAAACAGGCCGGCCGGGTGTTTATGTTTCCAGACTAACGGTGGTTTCTGATGTAAATGATATCATTAATGGTAAATATGACGATATATCGGAAGAAAAGTTTCTTTTTATGGGAGAAGCTAAGGAGCTTTTAAATGGACAGCAAAAGAGAAAACAATAATCCTTTAATTTTACTTAAAATTCAGACCAGAGAAGGAGTCTCCTTTAACGACAAGGTAAAGGCAATTACATCTTTTAATGAAAAAGGTATTTTTGATGTACTTCCCCAGCACGAAAATTTTATTTCTGTTATTAAAGATAAAATTATAATTCATACCGCTGACGGAAATGACAAAGAAATGAAAATCGATAACGGGGTTTTAAAAGTTCAAGAAAACGAAGCCCATATCTTCTTGGGCATTACAAACATCACCTAGACACGTCTTTCGTATTCTGCCTGATGCTCTTTCTTGATCTTTTCGATAATATCCGGACTCTCAAAGTGTTCTTTTATAAAAGACATGGTTTCTCTGGGATCTTGAGTATTTACAAAAATTCCGGTTCCTATTTCAAATCCACCCAATGATTTTTCCCGTGGAATTATCCGCAAGTACCAATCAATGCCGGGATAAATATAAAAATTAAAAGAGAATTCATGGCCATGTCTTAAATCGAGGATCTGAATTAATCTTGAAACACTGGGAGAAAGGTCTGAAATTTCTTCATCTGAAATATCCCCAAAAATACGACCTCCACTCTTAGGATAGATCCAAACTTCATCCGGCCATTGACTTGCAATAGGGCTTGAAATTGAAAAATACGGAGTTTCTATTTTCTCGGTCTCTTCTCTTTGGAGAGAAAATGAATCGGGCTTAAGTAGCGGAATGTCAATCTTTACTTCATTTGGTATAACTGTAAGCTGAGTATGAGGATGAGGAAGACTTTCTCCTCCCCCTTCTCCCCTATTATGAAAAACATATACCTGTCCCGCAGTTTTATGAGTATTGTATCTTTGCCGATAAGTTTGAAAAATTAGCTCAACCTGATCTTCCGGCAATTCATCAAAATTTTTATGATGGTCAGGGGAATGAATTATAATTTCATGGATAGGAGCAAAAGGAAATCTATTTGGAGCTACTCTTATTTGCCAATTGCTATCTCCAGCCTTTCCTCCAACTCTATATAATTCCGGCTCATCCTTTTCTCTGCCAATACAAAATGGGCATAATGAAGACGGTCCATTTGCAATATCGGGCCTTTTTGCTCTTCTTGGAGCAGAAATCACCCATTTTTTTGATACAGGATCCTTTAGAAATTTAAAATCGGCCACTGTTAATAGTATTAAGTATTATGTATTAAGTATCAAGTATCTCTTATTATTTGTTATTTGTTGATAAGTTGATTATAGATCCTCTCGTATCCGTCTACCATTTTTTCAACCGTAAAATTCTCCTCAATATGCTTTCTTGCCGACACTCTCATTTTCATATATTCTTCTTCGCTCATTCTATAAATCCTATTTATTGCTTCAATCAACCCCTCCTTACCTGCTTTTTTGATAATCCACTTATTAGTTTTGTTTTCGTTGTCCGGCTCAATTATAAAACCTGTAATTCCATCTTTTATAACCTCCGAAACGCTTCCTCTGTTAAACGCTATAACAGGCGTGCCGCTGCTCATCGCTTCTATCATGACCATACCAAAAGGCTCATCCCAGAGAATTGGGAAAAGAAGAACTCTTGCATTTTTTAAAAATTCGTCCCGATCAGATTCGCCAAAAGATTTGTCTTCAATAACTCCTTTTTCAAGATATGGCAAAATATTTTTTTGATAGTAAGGCAGAACTCTGTATGCATCGTCTCCTACCATCTTTAAAGTCTTGCCGGTTTTTTTTGCAGCATAAATAGCCTCAGTTACTCCCTTTTCCCTGATATATCTTCCTAAAAAGGCTATGTACTCTCCGCCTTTTTTTTCAAAATTAAATTTGTTCACATCGACTCCGTGATAAACAACGCCAACACTATGAACCATGCCGTTGAATTTATTAAGTTGGGATTCGCTTATAAAAATATAGTTATCTTTCTTAAAATGATTAAATCGCCAATGCTCCAGATACTCTCTGAGAGGTATTGGATCATGAATGGTATTTACTGTTGGTAAATCTATAATTCTATTAATATAGTGAGCCATAAAAGTATCGCCATGATAAGAATGCATAATATCAATTCTGTTTTCTCTCCCGTGAAGATAAGCTTTTACACAAAGATCCATTTCATACTCGGTTATTGTTATAAGATGAGCGGCTTTTTGTTTCTCAACTCTATCAAAGCCTCTAAATTTTGAAGTTATAAAATCATTTTCTACTAACTCCGACTTCCCCTCAACGAGATGAGCTTTTGTTTTTGTTCCGGGCGCAGAGTATACATACACAGTATGTCCCTTTACTACTAAACCGTCTGCAAGATTTAAAAACAGCTGTTTGGGAGCAAAAATTTTATTCTTATATTTGCTTCCCATATAAACGGATGGAAGAAGTAATCCAATTTTCATTTATTAATCACTTTCTTATAAACATTTTCGTAAGCCTCAACCATTTTCTCAATAGTGAAGTTTTCCTCAACTCGTCTTGTGCAATCGGCCGGATTAATATCTGAAATTTTTTGCAGAGCTTTTTTTAATCCTTCTAATCCTTCTGAAGGGGGGACAACAAAGCCTGTTTTCCCATCCACCACTAATTCTGAAACAGCTCCTCTATCAAAGCCTATTACTGGAGTTCCACAGCTCATCGCCTCTGGAATAACTAAGCCAAAAGGTTCTTCTTGATTAATCGTCATAAGAAACGCTTTCGCCTCCTGCATTAGCTTAACGACTTTTTCTACAGGAAGACTCTGTTCACGACTCACTTCTCCATACCACTGAATTTTTTCATTTAAATGAGGAGCTACATCTTTATCAAAAAACTTTTTATCTTCACACTGCCCAGCCATAATTAGCTTTGAGTCGGTTTCTTCTGCAAGTTTTATTGCCCACCCGACTCCCTTCTGATCTATATACTCTCCGTTTTCTTTTTTTCCTTCCGCAAGTCTACCAAGCCAAAACAAATAATCTCCTTTTTTTTCTTTATATGCATATAGATTTTCATCTATCCCATTATAGACAACGTCATAAATGGAAGCCTTTTTATATAAATTTTTATATGCTTGTGATAATGCAATAAAATGCGTTTTTTTATATTTAGAGATAAGTTCATCAATATAATCAGCGTGTAAGGCGTGCAATGTAGTAACCAAAGACTTATTTAGCTCTGGTTCCACAATGGAAGGGAAAAAATCTGGAACAGTATGATTATGAATAACATCAAATAAGCCTTGCAGATCTAACATCATCCCCGCCTGCTTCATAAGAGTAGCAATATCTCTATGAAATACGTTTTCGGGAAGAGGCAGATCCACCCAACCTTTATCAATAACTGGAATAATTTCTACGCCCGGTATTTCACTATCTGCCGTACCGAGCAAGGAAACACTATGGTCTCTTTCCGCCAAGCCTTTGGAAAGCTGATATATAATTCTAGATCTTGATGCGAATATATCCGATCCTATTCTTCTCTTGAGAGTTGAAACCATTAAAATCTTCATACTGATAGATTGGTAGCTAATTCTGAAAATACTTGCATAAGTTATTACTAAGATAATAGTACACTTATTTAGAGGTTTTACGCAAAGCTTATTATGTTTTTATCATTCCTTTAACTATTTTGTTGTACTCATTCGTAGAATAAGTAAATTTTTTGTAAATGTCTTCAAACTGAGTAGCTATTTTTTCCCAAGTAAAATTATCAAGAATAGTTTTAGCTGCATTTTTAGAAATTTTTTCCCTCAATTCATCATTCAAAAGAAGCCTGTTAACGGTTTCTGCTATCTGCTTACTATTCCTTGCTCTTATGAAAAAACCATTTTCTCCATCTTTTATGACGGAAACAATTCCTCCTTTTTTGGTTGCAACTACTGGTGTACCTGCAGCCATTGCTTCGAGAATTGTCAATCCCAAAGGTTCTTCCCAAACGCTTGGAGATACATAAACATCTGCTCTTTCATAAAATGCGTGGAAAAGGTCAGATTTTTCCGGACTAACGTAGCCAATCAATATGACATTTTTAATGTTTTCAGATTTTATCAGTTTCTCAAGATTTTCTTTTTCACTTCCACCGCCTACTATCAAAATTGTGCCCTTAATATATTTTGCTGCATTAACTAGATATTTGACTCCTTTATTTTCTGTAAGTCTTCCAGTAAAGAGAACAACTTTTTTACCATCTATATTATATTTTTTGTTAATTTCTTTTATCTTTTGTTCGTTTTTTTTATAGTCTGATATCTTTACTCCTCCCATAATGACTTTTGTTTTATATTTCAGATTTATACCGAACATATCCAGATAATTCTGCTTTGTAAATTCACTAACGGCTGTAATATAACGCACTACTCTATTGGCATCATTAATAAGTCCTATAAACCTTCTATCAGTAGCCAAATACTCCAAATCACTTCCATGGGTAGTAATAATAAACTTAATACCAAAAAGGATTTTTAATACGCGTGCGACCCCTGGAAGAAATGCCGTATGAAAAACATGAATAATTTCGGGATTGAAATCTGAGACAGCATCTATGCTTACTTGTAGGTATTTTACATAAATATCTCCTAATTCCTTACCATTCATATCTGAGAATCTTTTTGCTTTTGGCCATTCGGGATGACCTGTAAAAACTCCATTCTGAGAAGAATTAACAACGTAATGCTTAACACCGGTAAGTTTTCTTTTATCAGGAGCGACTACCGCTATCTTATGATTCCTATTAACCAATTCCCATGCAAGCTCTCTTAAAAAAGATCCACTGCCATTTCCCCATAAAGGAAAAGGATATAAAAAAAGTATTCTCATAATTTATTCCCTATTATACATTGTTTCTTTTAAATTTTTCTTTTAAAACCAAATATATAAATTTTATAAGAGTTGTTTGTCTTTTGGCTCTCCATGGCTGATTGATAAGTCTAAACAGCCATTCAAATCCTAAATTTTGAACTAAAACAGGAGCTCTTTTTACTTTTCCGCTTATAAAATCAAAAGCTCCTCCAACGCCAATCGCAACTTTTACCGGTAGTTTATCCAGGTTTTCATATATCCATATTTCCTGTTTTGGTGATCCAAAAGCAACAAAAAGTATGTCAATTTCTTTCTTGCTACCTTTAACTAGAGCTACTGTTTTGTCATCAGGATTTCCGCTGTTTGCAAAAGCTACCTTAAGATTTGGAAATTTTTTCTTCAAGCACTCGGCGGTTTCCTCTGCTACTGCCAGTCCTGCACCCAAAAATCCTACTGTTATAGGCTTTTCTTCAACTGCCCTACATAGACTTTCGACTAGATCTACGCCCGTAATCTTTTCTTTTAACTGTTTCTCAAGAATTTTTCCTGCTATCATTATGCCTATACCATCCGGCGAAGCTATTTTTGCAGAGTTTAGTATTTTCTTGTAATTCGTATTGCTTCTTGCAAGCACTAAAATTTCGGGATTTGGAGTAACGATAAAGTATTTTTGTATATTTTTTTCTAGGCCTTGTAGGATATACTCTAGGATTTGATCCTCTTTTGCATTTGTAAGACCGATTCCTAATATATTTTTTTTCTTAAACATATTTTATTTACTATAAGTTTTCTCATATTTTATTTTGTTTTTATGAAAGTTCCTTTTCGGGTATTTAATATACTCAAAATTAGGCATAAGCAATTGTGTCTGTAAGTTCAAGAAATTATCATTCCTCTCTGTTGTTGCAATAATAATACTATGATTCTATCCTCTTGTGAAAAAATTTATTTTTTTATCATTTTTTGGAAATTAAAAAGCAAACGAAAATTTCTTATAGGATTAAATTTGTCTTGTGGAAGATCTTTGGAAATTCATTTTTTAGCAATGCTTCTTTTGTAAAGTTCTATATTTTCAAGAGCCACCCCCGTACCTCTTGCAACACAAAGAAGTGCATCTTCTGCAACATGACATGGAACCCCTGTTAATTTAGTTACCAACTTATCAAGATTTTTAAGAAGAGACGTTCCTCCGGTCATTACTACTCCTTTATCTATTATGTCGCTTGCAAGCTCCGGCGGTGTCTGTTCCAAAACTCCTTTGACTGCCGCAATTATATCAAGAAGAACAGGTGCAATGGCTTCGCTTATCTGCGATTCTGTCAGCTCTATGGTTTTAGGCAATCCGGTTACGCTGTCCCTTCCTCTTACTTCCATCTTTTTCATTTCTTTGACGGTTGAATCTTCAATCAAAGCATTACCTATTACTATTTTTATTTCTTCTGCGGTTCTTTCTCCGATTAGAAGATTGAATTTCTTTTTTGTGTAATTAGCAATAGCCTCGTCAAGCTTATTTCCTCCGGCTCTTACAGAATTATGTACCACCACACCACCCAGGGAAATAACCGCGCAGTCCGTTGATCCCCCTCCAATATCTACAACCATATGTCCTGCGGCCTGAGCAATCGGAATCTTGGCTCCGATTGCCGCAGCTAAAGGTTCATCGATTAAATATGCAATCTTTGCTCCTGCCGCCATTGTTGCATCCAAAACAGCCCTTCTTTCGACTTGCGTTACTCCGGAAGGAATACAAACCATAACTTCTGGTTTGAAAAAACGGGATTTTCCTGCTGCTTTATCTATAAAATAGGACAGCATTGCTTCGGTAATTGTGTAATCTGCGATTACACCGTCTCGCAAAGGTCTTTGGGCAATTATATTACCAGGAGTCCTTCCCAGCATCTCCTTTGCTTCTTTTCCTACAGCAACTACTCTATTTTCTTCTGCAGTCACAGCAACCATGGTCGGCTCATTAAGAACAATTCCTTCTCCGGCTAGATAAACTAAAGTGTTTGCCGTACCCAAATCGATTCCTATCCTTTTAGAAAGCATAAAATAACTATATCAAAATATTAACTTAATCTATCAAAAAAACTTTTTTGCCTTGTATTCTTGATTATATATTCGGTTTGTACATCTTGCAAGGGTTATTATTAGCCTGCCTGCCCCGACACGCAATCTACCCACTATTGTGGGTGAGATGAACTTGCCAAGTCATTGCGGGCAGGGTATAATGCTTTTAATGAAAAAGGTGCTTATTGCAGTTTCTATTCTTGCAGTATTAATTTTAGCAACAGTTGCAATAACTTTGTACGGCAGGGGTTACAGATTTTCTTTCAGTAATGGCAGAGCGGATCTGTCTGGAACCGGCCTTTTAGTTGCAACAAGCAACCCGGATGGTGCCCAAGTTTTTGTTAATGGCCATTTAACTACTGCAACAGATAATACAATAAATTTACAACCAGGAAGCTATGAGGTTCGGATATTTAAAGATGGTTATTTTCCTTGGGAAAAAAATCTCATAATAGAAAAGGGAGTTGTAGCCAAAGCCGAAGCTTTGCTGTTTCCCAGCGCTCCAAAACTTGAGAGCATAACAAATATTGGTGTTAATAATCCCGTGCTTGATCCTTCTCGGACAAAAATCGCTTATACCGTAACTTCTCAGGCCGTTAGAAAAAATGGAGTTTATGTTTTGGACATGACTTCAAGACCCATCCTTACTCTCCAAAACTCCTCCAGTCAAATAGCAGATGATACGATTGCTTTGTTCTCTAAAGCAAAGTTATCTTGGGCTCCGGATGGATCCAATCTTTTAGCAAGTACCTCGGCTCAGAATACAGTTTCTAATTATTTATTACAAGCGAATACATTCAATCAATCGCCAAGCGACATAACAGAAACGCTGTTGTCTGTTAATTCAAGCTGGAATAAAATAAAAGAAGAAAAAGAAAAAGCAATTCTCGACGGTTTTCCTTCCAAAACCCGGAAATTGGTTATGGATAATTTTAATGTAATTTCGTGGTCGGCGGATGAAACAAAGATTCTTTATCAAGCATCATCGTCTGCGACACTCCCAATTATAATAAACCCCAGGCTAATAGGAACAAACTCAACTTCTGAGGAAAGAAGCTTAGAAAAAAACGGAATCTATGTTTATGATCTTAAAGAGGACAGAAATTATAAGATTCATGCTCCGACAGATAAGGATCGCATTTTTCTTACATGGTTTCCCGACTCAAAGCATCTAATATATCTTCATGATAAAAAAATTGATATTATGGAATATGACGGGGCCAATGTTACAAAAATTTTTGCAGGACCGTTTACAGATAACTTTGTTTTCCCCTGGTCGGATAACTCAAGAATTGTCATTTTAACCAACTTGGGAAATTCCGACATTCCTCCAAATCTCTACACAATCAGCCTCAAATAAGCTCATGGCTTACAGACTACGGACTACTGTAGTCTGTAGACAGTAGACTATAAGCGGATTACTTAGGTTTTGCGAAAACCAATAGTCTTTTCCAAGTGGTGCCGGGCGGCCAGCATGTTTGAAGAATCAATTGCTCTTTTCCCGTATTTGCTTTTGTGATATAAGAGATATCCTGAGAATCGACTATTCTTGACTCTGTAACTACATAATTATGCCTTTGATTTTCAAAGAATACTATAATATCATCTCCAGGCTTTAAATCTTTTAACAAATAAAAAACCGCATTGTACCGACCTACATCCCAAAAATTATCTGTTGAATGCGCAAAAAGATATATATTCCCCGCCATTCCCGGAAATACTGTTCCTCTGGCATGTGCGACTCCACTGCGAAGAATTGGAAGAAATTCATTTTGATTGGAAGGATCAATGTTTGGAAAAACTTTTGTACTCGCGCCAAGACGAGGTATCAAAATACTAAAATCTGTATCTTTTGGCATCAAAATCTGCTCTTTAGGACCTGCTAAAACTTGAGCAAACCCCCCGCTTATTCCCTGAGAATTTTCTGCTTTTTGTTTTTTGAGGATTTCACCTAGCGGAGAGGTTTGAGTATCTACAACAGCATATTTTATTCCTCTTGCCTGGACAATCTTGAAGGAAACTTCGTAATAAATCGCCGGCCCAAAAGTTGCCAAAACTCCAAAAATTGCAAAGAGAAGCAGAAAATTCCCAATACTTCGAAGGATTAAAAACCGAATTACTTCTCCCCGACTCATTTTTTAATTCTACTTATTTTTGTGCTAAAATACAATCAATTGCTCTCGTAGCTCAATGGATAGAGCAGTCCCGTCCTAAGGGAAAGATTGGAGGTTCGACTCCTCTCGAGAGCGCAATGTAATAAATTGTTTTACAATTTAAACGTTGCTGAAACGTTTAATTTCGACGGAATTATTACGTTTCGCATTTTGCGGGGTGTAGTTCATCGGCAGAACGCTCGGTTCGGGACCGAGAGGCACTGGGTCCAATTCCCAGCACCCCGACCAACAATTTTATTTGATTTTCTTCAACCTTAAGGCTATAATCTCCTTCTATGAATGCCGAGTCAACACCGGGGCGGGATTACTCTCAAAAAGATTCACAAACTTTAAAAGAAGAAGTTGGAGGTACTTTACGTAAACTTATTAAGGGTAACTTTCCTTCTGCTTCAAGTTTTGCCCGTTGCATAGGAAGATCCCCTCATCAACTTAATACCTGGCAAAGTGGATTACAGATACCAAATCCCGACAACATGGGAGTTATTTTACAAACTCTAAAGTCCGAAGGAGAAAAACTTTATGAGCTTGTTGATCCCTGGGGAGAACTCATCGCAAGAAAAAAACAAAAACGTAGAGAGACAAATATAGAGACAAGTCGAAAAAATAGAAAAGAAGCAACAACTCCTCTTGGAAAATGGGTTGATAAAGTATGTGAAGTGCAAAAAATTAGTCTTAACGATTTAGCAACTCACATTTGCGCCGCCATCTCCGCACCTTCTGGGTGGAGATTGAGAAAATCTCCAGATCTTGACTCTATTGTTTCTCTACTTTTATATGCAGAAAAATCAGAACTTCCCGAAGAACTTAAAGAAGAATTAAGAAGAGTTATAACAGAAATTGTAAAAAATCTGGCTGAAAAAGGAATAAAGGTAAGAAGCTCCACTACTCGATTAAGAACAGCAAAAAAATCTGCCGCATGCAAGACATATACGGGCGGAGACGTGGCTGAAGAACTCGAAACTACAAGAGAAACAATAAGAAAATTAAGAAATTCTCTAGGAATCGAAAACATGCTTCTTACAGAGAGCAATCGCGAAAAAATAAGAGAAAAATTTGATGAGAATAAAAGACTCTTCCCAAATGTTCATCGCGGAAAAAGAGAACTTTCATCCGTATAAAAGGGTACCGATGTAAATGAGGGTGGCTAAGATGACTCCCAATATTCCGTTGATTATGATTACTTTTTCCCTGTGAATTATTCCATAGTAAAGCCAAATCGTCGATGTAAAGATATAAGCAAGCCAGGTTATAGAAGATACTCCCGAAGCAGTCTTCTTAATGTAAATATCGGACAGCTGGGGAATAGTAATTAAAGGGCTTGCCGTTGCAACAACCATTATGACTGCGTTTAAAGCTTTATGAAATACTGACGTATGCTTTTTGTGAACCGGATGCTGGTGAAGCATAAAATTAACTAATAATTAAAAACTAATAACTTATAACTAGTCTAGCAGAAATAAAAACTTATTAACACCGATTAAACCCCGATTAAATCGGGGAAATCGGTGTTGAAAATAAAACAATTTTGTGTCATTATTACAAAATGGAAAAACTGACAAAGAAAGAAAAGAAGGAACTCCGAAAACAGGAATGGCAGGATAAACTTAAGAAACAAGAGCGCAGTAGAAGATTTAAAAAGTTTGGAATTTGGGCGTCAGTTGCGGTTGTTTTGATTGCGGCAGTATTTGGACTAATACAAATTGCAAACTCTCCTCAGACAAGCAGCACTTCTTCTGAAAAACTTCCGCAAGTCACTAAGGAGGATCCAGTCACGGGAAATCCCAATGCGAAAGTGACGCTTATGGAATACTCGGACTTTCAGTGTCCGGCATGCGCTGCCTATCACCCCCTTGTTAAACAACTTTTGGCCAATTACAACGGTAAGATTTACTTTGTTTACAGATATTTCCCCTTAGCTGCAACTCATCAAAATGCAATGATTTCATCGCTTGCCGCATATTCTGCAGGGCTTCAAAATAAATTCTGGGAAATGCACGACATGCTTTTCCAAACTCAAAATTCTTGGGCTACTTCTTCCAAAGCCAAAGAAACCTTTATGGATTACGCTAAGAAATTAGATTTAGATATAGATAAATTTAAAACTGATCTTGAGTCTGATAAAGGAAAAAATTTTATAAATGATACCTATAACAAAGGGCAGGCAATCGGAGTCAATTCAACGCCAACCTTTTTTATAAACGGATCAAAAATACAAAATCCTCGAACCTACAATGACTTTAAATCCCTAATTGACAATGAAATTAACAAAAAATAACTTTATCCTCTTGTCTATTCTCTTTTTATCGTTTTTGGGGTTTTTGGACGCGACCTACCTTACTATTCTTCACTACAAAAGCGCCTTTCCTCCATGCACGATAACTTCAGGCTGTGAAACTGTTTTAACAAGCAAATATGCAACTATTTTGAGCGTCCCCATTGCTCTTATTGGCAGTTTATTTTATTTTTTTCTAGTGATTCTATCTGTTGCTCTTTTGACAAGTCGAAATAAAACTTTCGAACAGGCAATTCTTATTATTTCTGCAAGCGGTTTTGTGGTATCTTTAGTTTTAATCTATATTCAATTAGTAATAATAAACGCCTTGTGTCAATATTGCGTAATTTCGGAAGTTATTTCTTTCCTTATTTTTGGATTAGCCTTTCTTTTTCTCCGCTTGCAATCGAATAAAGGACGTTAAGTTTTTGCGGTTGCGATATAAATTCGCCAATTCGAAGTTGAATAATTAATAAAGCGAGGAATAGATTTTTTCGCTGGACGACAAGCGAATTGCGTGTCCAAGAAAAAATTTAGTTCCAAGCGGTTATAAACTCTCTTCTACTCTTTTATACTCATGGATCTCCTCACGAGTGAACCATAATGTTTTTTCAAGATTTGCTTCTTCTATGCTTGCCGAAACATGAATCAGATTCATTACTCCCCTCTTTTCGTCATTTGCATATGCTGCTGAATCGGCTGAGAAGTCTCCTCGAATTGTTCCTGCGGGTGAGGCAACCGGCATTGTAGTACCTGCCTGAGCAATCGCGTTTTCAACGGCATGCTTTCCCGAAAGTAAAACGGCGACGATTGGTCCGCTCTTTACATAATCAAACAGCCATTTATTAACCATTTTCCCAAGCTGTATCGGATCATCTGTTCCCAATTCTTTTTTGGCATTTTTACCGTATTGAGTGTATGTTTTAAGAGTTTTTTCTCCCCATCTTTTAAGTGTCGCAGGATCGCTGCTTTGGTAATGCTTGATAAGAAGTTCGTCTGATGCCTTAACCATTTTCATCGCTACAATCTTAAGTCCGACTCTTTCAAATCTTCGCAAGATTTCTCCAATTAAGCCTCTTTTTACCCCGTCCGGTTTAATTAAAACAATTGTCTGTTCCATAAACTATAAAATCCTAAATTCTAAATTACAAACCCTAAATAATTTCAAAATTCTAAATTCTAATATCAAAACAGTTTTAGATTTTGAACATTTGAAATTTGATATTATTTGGAATTTGGTGCTTTGAGTTTGTAATTTTCATTCTCTATGTTATAACTGTAGCAGTTTTTCAAATCTTTGTCCATCCGAAAAATTTCCAATTACCGCAAGGTTTAGGGTTTGTTTAACTAAGTAGTTTCGCGCAGCATCTGCAATTTCATCTAGAGTTACTTGATTTATTTTTTCCATATACTCGCTTGGTGTTTCAATTTTATTCTCTAAAATTTCCGCAAGGCCATAAAATCCTGCAACTGCCCTTGAATCTTCAATTTCTAAAACTAAGTGGCCTTTTATAAATTCTTTGGCTTTTTTTAATTCTTTATCGGTAATTTGATCCGCCGACCTGGCGGAGGCAATTCCATGATACTGATCAAGAATCACGGTTATCGCCTCATCAACCCTTTTTGGATCAACTCCAGCAGTTGAAACTAATGTTCCGCAGTCTTGATAATGATCAGAGGAAGTCTTTACATAATAAGCAAATCCCCTTTTTTCCCTAACTTCGTGAAAGAGCCTTGAGCTCATGCCCCCTCCTAAAATTGAAGCCAAGATGGAAAGAGCATATTTATCCTTATGGTTTAAAGGAATAGTCCGCACTCCTATTGCAACATGAACCTGTTCGGTTTTTTTTCTTTTTACCATTACAGCCGGTTTAGATTGTTTTTCTACAACTTTTTTATATCCTTTTATATCGAAAGACCTCATATCGGCAAAAAACTTACTGACAATTGGTACTGTTTTATCGCTGTCAATTCCGCCGGCTATTATTACCACCATATTATCTGCTGAATAAAGACTGTCCATATACGAAGTGAAGTCCTCTCTGGAAAGTTTTTTAATAATCTCTTTTCTTCCGCCTATATCCCATCCCATTGGAGAATCGCCGTACAAAAGATTTTCATAGATGTCATGAATTTTTCGTACAGGTGTATCCTCGTATAAATTTAACTCTTCTATGATAACTCCTCTTTCTTTATTAATCTCCGAAGGGATAAATAAAGAGTTCGCAAGCATATCAGACATAACATCAAGGGACAGCTTAAGATGATTTACCGAAGATTTAATATAATAGCCGGTTGTTTCTTTTCCTGTAAATGCATTGAACTCTCCGCCGATTCCATCTATCAAAGAAGATATTTCAAGAGCCGAAGGTCTTTTTTTGGTTCCTTTAAATGCCATGTGCTCTAAAAAATGGGAAACACCATTGTTTAGTTTAGTTTCGTATCTACTGCCGGCACCTACTAAAATCATCGAGGTTACGCTTTTAAAAGACGGCATTGGTATTGTTAATACGCGAAGACCATTTGATAAAACTTTTCTTTGAAACTGCATAGTGATTATTTTTGAGGATAGACCGTTAGAAACTAGATGTTAAAATTTGAAGTTAGAAAGTAGAATATAGATCCATCTTCTATCTCCAAACTTCAAGGTCTATTTTCAAGCTTCAATATTCTATCATCGAATTAAGCCTAATAATACCACAATCAAATTCCCCCCTCAAGAGCCAAAAATTATGCTTGACTTTTTCAAGGTAAAGGATTATAGTTTTTTTACAAAACTGCCAAGACATTACATTGCTATGACAACTGCTGAAACAAGACCTGAATTATCACAAGAAAGAAAAGATGCTTTATATGCCGATCTTAGCGTACTTGAAGTTAATAATCTTCTAGAGATTCAAGCTAATTACCACAATTTTGCAGAAACAGTTAAGCCTATTCTCAAACAGGGAGCAGCAAAACTAATTGAGCATGGAATTTTCCCAGAGGTGGATGTAGCTAATGGTTTTGTAGATAATTGTTCTACAATAAGACTTTGTGACATTGCTTACGAAGGAGAAGGTAGTTTAGGAAGAGTCGTAGTTGATGCCGAAGGAAAGATGTATATTTGCGAGCAAATTGAATCAGGAAGAAGCTTAGGTTGGATTATAGATTGGAGTTCAAGAAAGGATGCATCGGATGAAGAGTATGTTGATTTTTCGCTTCTGGCTCTTCATGCAATGGCGGACGAGTTTCGTGGAGCATTAGGTATGGATACAGAGTCAAGCCCAATTCCCTATCATTCTAGACTGTAATTGATCTAACTGGACGTCCGTTATTTAATTCGCAAAAGCGCAAACATATTTAAGTAAACTGTATAGGGAAAGCCTCGATAAAACTCGGCAATAATTTTACATCTTTTTTGGTGCTTCAATGCCCAGAAAATGAAGTATGTTAGAAAGAGGTTGAAAAGAATTTTTGTTTAATTTCTTTAGGCAATTGTTTTGAAGTAATATCTAAAAACTCAGAAGCATGCAAAATTTCTAGAGCAACAGGCTCATTATTTTTATCAACTTCCAGAATTGCATTATCAACCTCAAATGAATCATCTACAGGTTTTTCAGAAAATTTCATCACCAATATATCTTCTTCTTTAAAATATTTAATTTTCATATTTAATACCTGCCTTTATGAGTAATGTGAAACGTTATTACTTTAATACTAGAATCTATTATATCATAAATAATTCTTAGTACATATTTTGAATCTAAATTACCAATTACCGCTGTTTCGCCATATTTTGTTTTACTTGAGAATCTGCTAGATTTTATAATTTTTTCAATAAGTTTTTTATTTATTTTAAAGCTTTTAATATCTTTTCTAATAAGTTTTTCCTCAGCATGTTTAGTATAAATAATTTTCATTTCTTTACATCTTCTCAGGAGATTCAATGCCCAAAAGGTAAAGGCCGGTTTTGAGAACCTGACCAACGGCAGAAGTTAATTGTAATCTGAATTCCTGGTTCTCGCTTTGCAGAATTTTGTGCTTCTGGTAAAAGTTGTTGAACTTTTGAGAAAGTTCAAAGAGATAATTGCACAAAAGATTTGGAGCAAAATTTTCTTCTGCTTCTTCAACAACTTCGGGAAAATGAACTAATAATCTCAAAAGCAATTCTTCTTCTTTCTCAAGTT
>Ga0209542_10002398_pt1 | contig 42006 bp, 53 predicted proteins | sample RifCSPhighO2_01_FD_184028 | JGI IMG/M metagenome (GOLD analysis project Ga0209542, IMG submission 184028) | Soil microbial communities from Rifle, Colorado - Rifle CSP2_plank highO2_0.1 (SPAdes) (version 2) | ecosystem: Environmental > Terrestrial > Deep subsurface > Rock core/Sediment ... | reverse complement strand
GGCTCTGTAGAAAAAGTCGCCGCCTGGGCCTTAAGGCGAGGTGAGAACATCTACTGCACACAAAGTGACAACGATCACTTTGGTGCACCAATAAAGTCGTTGCTTTATTGTGTGCTTGCAGATATTATTGGTGCTTCCTGCGAGAGGATACTTACGTAGAAGCACGAACCGAGCGGCCAAGGCGACTTTTTTAAGACTTTCTACAGAGCCCTACTGATAACAATATTTATATTCTTCCGCCCGTTGGCAACCAAGATGCAGCAAAAATACCCTTCTCTTACCAACAGGTTTAGCTGGGTTTATACCTTTCTCTGCCTTGCACTGGTCAGCGGCCTCTTTACTGATGCCTGGGCCCATTCACATATTCCTGAGTTTATTGAAACATTTTTCACTCCCTGGCATGCCCTATTGTACGGAGCGTATCTAGCAGTATTCATCTTTCTCTTGTATCACTGGAGACAGAATCTCAAAAAAGGATACCCTTGGAAGAAGGCCCTGCCAAAGGGCTATGGTCTTTCTCTCCTGGGCGGTCTTATCTTTTTCTTTGGCGGCTTTGGTGACATGCTCTGGCACACCTTCATAGGAATTGAAGAGAATATCGACGCGCTCTACAGTCCTTCGCATCTGGCTCTGATTGTCGGCGGAGCGCTGATATTTACGGCAGCAGCACGATCATGGCTGCACCAAAAACAGCGAAGCAAGCTTCCTGCCATTCTTTCCATGACCTTGTTTTATATCCTGTTGACCTTCTTCTCCCAATTTTACAGTCCTTTTATCATTCCTTACATTACCGTCAGCGAGAAGCCAGTAGACATCCCCGCTCTTGATCCACATTCCCTGGCGGCAAAAGAATTGTCAGGATATAATCTGCCCATGGCCGGATTCATCATCCATTCAGCCATCCTTGTTGCTGTTGTACTGTATATGCTGAGGAAAATGAAACTACCGGGCGGTTTCACCATCATGTTCACCATAGCTACAGCCTATGGAGCAATCATTCTTGACCAGTACCGCTTTATACCTGCTGCAATGCTTACCGGCTTTATTCTAGACACCTATGCTGGCACTGCTTCCAGACATCCTCGCTGGACCGGTCTTGTACTTCCTATTGTTCTATATTCCTTATACTACATAACCATCTTCCTGACTGATGCTGTCTGGAGTACTATGCATTATTGGCTTGGTTCGATTCTGATAGCAGGGAGTACAGGCTATCTCGTGAGTTTGCTCTTTCAGGACGATCATTTTCCTACACCATAAGTTCTACATACTGATCAAAACAGGAAAATATGAAGATTTTTTTCACCCAGCCAATGATAACTCATTTTTACTTCCAGACAAGAATGAACAAGTTTTATAAACATGACAGCACTTACAAAATCCCTCATGTACGTAGCGTTTGTACTGAGATGGAGGTGGTGTTTGTGACAGGGAACATAGATTTGGAATTCGAAGAATTTGTTCTTAAAAATTATAAGCGGCTGACCGAAAACCAGAAGAAGTTGTGCTCAAAATTGGGGATTAGTGTACCTGCTTAGTTCTTATTTCTTTCTTTAGTTTATAGATTACATTTTTAAAAAGCTAATACTTCTAGGTTTATTATAAGATGGAAGAAAAGAAGTTTATTACTAATAGAAAGAAACAAAGGATTGTTGTGGTAATAGAAATAAAGCCTGATCAGAAAGGCCTAGCCTTTGTGATGCATGGCTTAGGCGGCTTCAAAGAGCAACCACAGATTAAAACATTTGGAGAGGCCTTTCAAGAAAACGATTTTACCGTTGTTCGTTTTGATACTACCAATACATTAGGCTCTGGCGAGAGTGCTGGGAAGTATGAAGATGCAACCACCACTAATTATTTTGAAGATTTGGAAGATGTTATCGCCTGGGCAAAAAGTCAAGCTTGGTATGAGGAGCCGTTTTGGCTTTGCGGGCATAGCTTAGGCGGAATATCAACAATCCTTTTTGCGGAGAAGCATCCAAGTAAGGTAAAAGCTCTTGCACCGATCTCTACTGTAGTTTCTGGAAAATTAAGCCTCGATTCTCCCAAATACAAGGGCAATGAGCTCCTCAAACAATGGAAGGAAAGCGGCTGGAGAATAGAAAAAAGCACCTCGCAGCCAGGCCTTGTTAAGAAACTAAAGTGGTCCCATATGGAAGATCGCCTAAAGTATGATATGCTTCCTAATGCCAAGAAACTTACGATGCTTGTTCTGCTTATAGTTGGGGATCAAGACAATTCTACTCCCCCAGAACATCAGAAAATGTTGTTTGAGCGTCTGCCTGGAGAAAAAGAGATGCACATAATCAAAGGTGCTTCACATACTTTTAAAGATCAAAAACACCTTTCTGAGATTAAAAGAATTATGAAGAAGTGGATAGGGAAAAATAAATAAATGTTCTTGCACTCTTAATCACAACTCATCACACTTATTATAAATCCTAATCTTCTCTACAGGAAGTTGTTGCTGGGTTTCTAATTTCTGACGCAGCGCAGTATGAAGTTTGTACGTAACAAAGCCGGGATCCAGGACAATGCGTTTCAAATTAAAATCGTCCCAGGAAGTATGGATGCCTGCATGCTTATCCACTTCCCGATACAGCAAGCGGAGCAGATGTTCATATAATTGCTGCGCTTCTTCAGTTGTATAATACGTGTATGTATCTGCTTCTGCTCCTTCTCCTTTTATGGAGAATTCAACTTGATCAATGGATCTGAAAGGAGGAACAGCAGTAAGGGAAGTAGTTGTCTTTACCTTCCTGGTCTCCATCTGTTTGGAAGAATGATAGGCAAGGGTCAATTTCCCCTCATATCGGGCGCTGGAATCAGGGCTGCAAAATTCGGAGGTATCATATTCATAGCTGAAAAAGTCATCGCTGTTATCTAGATAGAATGTCCCTTCCAAGGACTGCCACTGATGCTTTCGAAGTATTTGCGTAAAATTATCGATGACTTCATTTGCTATCTTTTTGAACGACGGCTCTGTATCTGTTTCAGAAATGACTTCCTCCAATCCTGAACTCGGCACAGGATGCAGATCAATAACTACTCCTGCAGGTGTTTGCACTGCTTGAACTGCACAGCCAAGATAAAGTGCAGAAAGGACCTGAGCATATCTCATGGGCGCAAAGCAGAGCAAGTGTTTTATAACTATTTATGCGCTGTGAGATAAGTATTGTAATACTGCCTTTTAGACAAAAAGAGACTATGATCTTTCAATCAAAATACTCTACATCATGGGAGGAGATGACTGTTTCCTTTCTTTCTTTGAGAGCATCTTCTTTTTTTATTTCCTTTTTCTCTTCGTCAAAATACTCGCGACCACCGCTGGTCAATAGACCAGCGGCATGCTCCCTTCGGTCGGGTCGCTCGTTAGCGGTGGGAGCTGAATATTTTGACTCACGAATGGAACTGGTTTGCGAACCACTGGTGAGCACACCAGTAGAATGACTAGATTCAAGCTCTTTTTGAAATGTCGGCGTGGTCATCTCTTTCATGGCCAGGCCTTTGTTATAATTGATGTTGCCGCAATTAAGGCAGTGGAAATAAGGGCCGAATTTCCCTGACCTTGTTTCCAGCCAGCGGCCGCAGGTGCATTTGATCTCATCCAGTTTTGTTTTGGCATGAAACCTGCAGACCTCCAGACCCTGGTCGTTTTTTTGCGTCGCAATCTTTCCGCAGAAGGGGCAATCAGAAGTTTTATACTCCCCATATCTTTTTTTAACTGTAAAACGGCGCATCCGTGAACCAAGAAGGATTTGCTATTTAAAATATGCTGATAAAACTACACTAAAAAATCCAGAAAGCCATTGGCTTTAGCCAATGGATGTCCACAGAAAAACAGCGATTTTTCTGGGACGCTGGAAAAGTCGTTGCTTTTCCACGCGAATGGCTCTGGCTTTTTGGTGCAAGAAAACAATGATTTGTTTTCTGCACAAAAATGTGGTCTCTGCCACATTTTTCGTGTCCTAAAAATGCTGGGATTAGAAAGCGCCGTTCAAGCCACGGACTTTAGTCCGTGGTCAGGCGCTTTCCTGCATTTTTATGACTTTCTCTGGTACACTTCCTCTTTTAAAACGCCGATACAATTCAAATCTCGGTACCTACCATTAAAATCTAAACCATAGCCGACCACGAACTGATTGGGAATGGTAAAGCCGCAATAATCCAGCTCCAGATCCTGTTCTAAACGGCGGTCGGGCTTGTCAAGCAGGCAGGCAACCTCAACACGGAAGGGATTATGCTGCAAAAGAGCATCACGAACGTGTTTCAATGTCCTTCTGGTGTCGGCAATGTCATCAACAACAAGGACTTTTCTCCCTTCTACTACACTAAGATCGACATCTCCCAAGCTGACCTTCCCGGTAGATTCCGTCCCTTCATAACTTCCTACTTTCCAATAGAGTTTATCCACATCAACACTCAGTCTGGCAACAAGATCATCAAAAAATGTTCTAGCTCCTTCCAGAAGGCAGATGGCTACAGGCTTGTCATCAGGTCCCAGGTGCCGGTAATTCTCAGAAATTTCCAGGGAAAGTCGTGCCACCTGTGAGCAAATCCAGGTTTTAGGAATAAGAATGTGCTTTAAGTCCTTGCTATAATGATTTGGGCTGGCAGAATTATCAACCGGAAGCGGCGTAAATTCCCGTAGATCAAGCGCAAGCTGTTTGCCCATAAAAGCAGAAAAAGGTTTTATCTTATATTATTATCGTTTTTTTAGTTGAGGACAAGAGTTTAGCAGATATCTTTTAGAGTTTCTAAACCCAACGCCTTACTTTCTTTTTGTACTCCAAATACCTTTTCCCGAATTTAAGCCTAAGATTTCTTTCTTCTATTGGGATGATACATTTTTCTATAAAAATGATGAATATCAACGGAAAGATAAAAGCAATTAATGTTCCCAAAAAAATGACAATACCTACTAATATGGAAGCCATTCCGAGATACATAGGATTTCTACTGATACTAAAGATACTGGAGGTGACCAGAACGTTTGGTATCTCATAAGGTTGGATAGTGGTTTGTTTTTTCTTGAACTGAGCATCAGCCCGGTAATTGAGCATTATTCCAAAAACAATGAAAACGCTTCCGAGGAAATAATAGGGAAATGGAATTACTCTAGGATTAGGAAAGAGTATGTGCAAAACCGTGGCGCATAGCAATAACGCTATAAAAAATGCTGGGGGCGTGAATTTCATGTACTCCTAATCGGGTCTATTTTTAAAAATGTTGTCTCTAGGATGGAGGAAAAAGCCGCCTATAAAGAAACATTTATATTTCCAGGGAGATTAAGTGTTAACATGCCTATGTATGAAAAAAAGTGGTGGAAGCGCCTGTTTGCCAAGGAGGAGAAGAAGAGAAAGGCTGATCCTCTTAAGGATATAGATGCTATCCAGGAGTTTCTAGCTGAAATTGGAGCTGATACAAAGCCGCTTCTCAAAGACCTGCAGCGGCTGGAAGAACTGGAAAAAGAGTTTACAGTGGCAAAATCAGGCATATTGCAGGTCAACCTGGAAACGCAGGCAGGGGTGATTGAATCTTTGCTGGAGCGCTATCAATTCTTCCAGAATGATGTTGATGTCAATGGCTTGAGGATAAAGATGATCGCCAACGAATTTCTGAAACGAGCTGCCAAGGCTGGCATGGCCGATTTAGTGGAAGAAAAGAAGAAAAGCGACAAGTGGAAATTGTTGTGGTAATATTTTTATACGCTGAGTATACCACCATTCAATAGAATGGTGGTTTGCAAAGCAAACCACATACTTATTTGGGGGTATACTGGCGTGCTCAAAATTAGGCTGGCGGACTACCGGTTCACTTGGAAACAAAGTTTCCGGTGTGCAAGAAATAAGACAACTATCTTATTTCTGCACTGAAAATAAGTCGTTGCTTATTTTCATGTGCCAGAGAAATCGTTGTTTCTCTGTGCATATTGATCGGTAGTCTGCCAGTCCTATTTTGACATTCTATAGCAAAAAATGAGCTGCATGGACCATGGTGACAGCACAGACCAGCACTTCTCTATCGATCAGCATTTCTTTGAGTTGGGTTCATCCATTAAAGGCATCCCGGTCATAGCGTCAGGAACAAGAATCGGGTTTGGTCTTGTTGAGGTCGGCTGCAGACCTGAGGGTAAGCGGAGCCAGCTCAAAAATAAACGTCAATCCTTCCACGAGTATTGGGTTGAATACTGGAAAGAAAGAAGTCAGGCTGTAGATTGGCTTCCTCTGGTATATAGGATCCTGGCTCATTATGATACCACTAAGCCTATGAAAAGCGGCGGCGATGACTACGCACCGGATGCCATACTCTTATATGAGGGAATACACGGAGATTTTTTTAGACAACTCACTGAACAAGATATGGCCCAGATTTACGCGGCAATCGGCATCAATAGGACTCGGAGAGCCCGCTTAGATGATATTATGGATGCACAGGATCCAGCAGAACTGCATAAACTGATCATGAATCGGGAAGAAACAAAAACTTCTAATCTGCGCGGCATCATGGCAGAAATTTTAGTCCAGAAGGACTTAGAAAGATGCATGCCTTCAGGAATGAACTTATACCGAAGAGAAGATATCGCCTATCTTACGGAAGGCGGTGAAAAAAGGAAAGCAGAGATCGACGGAATACTTACCTTATATGGCCAGGTGATGTACGAGAGACTGATAGAAAGTATAGCTGCTCTAGGCCATATCAAGGTCCTTTCCAGAATGAAAGTTGGATCAATAGGAGCTTGAACAGTTATCCCACAAAAATATTGTACTTCTCCTTTCCTTCAACTTCAGACAGGATGCGCTTCACAACCAGGTTCATCGGATCAGGAAGTAAATTTACCCGTTTCTTCAGATCTTCAAAACTTTCAAATGGTTTAGCTTTTCTGGCATTGATGATTTCCCACATATGCTTCTTTCCTAGGCCTGGCAGCAGCTCCAGCTGATGCATGCGCATGCTTAAAGGCTGGGCCTTGTTGAAGAATTCGATAAACTGTTTCTCCTTGTTTTTGACTATTTCCTCGATGACGTGCCGCAATTCATTCCGGGCAGTGCTGGTTAATTTATCCGCAGGGATCCTGCCTTTAATGTGATGTATTTCCTCCCTCTTTCCCTCGCCGATGTAGACATGCTGATGCGGCTGCAGGAAGACTCCTTTTTTTGGGATCAGCTCTAACAAAGAAAGGTGATCCATTCCCAGCGCCTGGGCTATCGGGGACTTCAACGTACCTTGTTCAAATGGATAGCCGTGTTCAAGGAAGTCTAGAACTACGGCGTTCTCTTCCTTGACTGTTTTTTGTTCTGCTGGCATCATTGTAGTTTTTATGGTATTTTTACTGTTTTATGGTCTTTATGGAGCATTATGTATCTCAATTTAATAAAAATTGCGCTTTTTGAGTGCGGTTCCGCTTACGATTCCGCAAATTCCTTAACAACAGCAACAATCGCTTCCTGGTCTTTTTTGGCCAGACTTAAAGGATACGATTGCAGAATTACCTTTAACTCGTCAAGATCCTTTGGCAGAAAATCAATGATCTTGCAAAGATGCTCCCCTTTGAGACGAGTCAAGTCAAGGGCAGCTAGCTTCTTATGCAGTTCCTCTTTTTTCTTCTCTGGCAGAGACACAAACAGGTCTGTATACTCTTTAGCTTTGGTTGACAGATACCCTAACTCCTGATCGCGTTTTTCAATAGAGTGCAATGTAGCCTTAACATCCGCCAAAGCCAGCGGTTTCTCTTCGATAAATTGAGGATTTCCCATTGTTTACGTTTTCTAGGCCTTACTGCCGCGTAAGATGAATTGGATGGACGAATACTGTTTTTTCTTTTTCCCCATCCATCAGTACAACCTGGTAACATTCTCCTTTCTTTCCAGCAACAGTCCCGGTCAGGCCGTGGAAACGCGGAAAAAAGCGTCCGGTTTGAATGTTAGAGTTAATTTTCAAGTTCACCTTGTCCCCGGATTTAAACTCCTGGAAATACTGGCTGAGCGATATTTTCCCCCGTTCACGGATCGTTCTCTTATACTTATGCCGTGTTTTACGCTGTTTCGTTCCTATTCTGGTAACCATGATATCTAGATTTATGGTTGATTTATAAAGATTGTGGTTGAGATAAGTGAGGCAGCTGAATCTGAACAAGTTCATAGCCATGATCCAGAACTTTGAAGCCGATGTACTCATCTGGATTCGGATTGTCCGATATTTCTGGAGGAGAAAGGTTATTTTTTCCTATCGCTATCAAACCAAGGCCTTTATTTGATAATTGCCTGGCTATAGCGAGATCTGATTGGCTGGGCGTCCTTTGTACGGTACGCAAATGTTCTTCTACAAAAGCCTCAAAAGTTGTACGTTGATCAGAAAGATCGTATAATACTCGCAAATTCTCCTGGCTTTCTCTGTCAAGAGAAGAATATGGTATTGCGGGGTGATTATGGATAGTAATGGTTCCGATTCCTGCATCCCACAAACCCTCTATATACTCCCTTATTACAGGCAAGAATCTTGGATGAATAGTAAAATTCTGTGCGCATTCCTGAGGAGAAGGTACCATCCGCTTTTGGTCTGATCTTGGAAATCTGTATTCTAACGCAGGAAATAACGGCTCTTCTGAGAGGTCCATTTTAGGCCAACCGGATGGATATCTTTGGTCATACTGTTGCCGGAAGATCCAATCCGGAGTTATAATGTGAGTAGCAGCAAGGAGGAAGTGAGTGTCTTCCTTCTCAGAGAGTATGCTCCCTATAAGAAAATGTTCTATACTAAGACGTTCTAAGACCAATAAATCTTTAATGGTTCTATAATTGCCCCAATATCTGCTAGGTAAAGTTATCGTATCCATTTTATTCACTCACGTGATTCATCTCCTAAAAGTTTCCGGCTCTTTATAAATTTTATCAGTTATTACTCTTAAGTTGTAAAAATAGAAAGGTTTAAAAGGCTTAGCTTCAATGTAAGGTCATGTTAGACAGAATTGTTCGTAATGTAATAGCGCGATATAATATTCGGAAAATAGCACCGGACGGAAAGCTGCACTCCTCTCTAGAAGACGGGCCAGAGTATAGGCACTTAGAAGATTCACAGGAATATTCTCGTTATCGATTAGATTTTCTCTTTAACCCGTTAGGGATCATTGTTCATTCAGGGGATTTATACGATCTTCCTCCTGAGGTTAAACATCGCTATCATCATGGGTTCTTCATAGTTGCTGCTGACACCTCACCATTTACCATGGCAGCGCACACTGGAGTCTATCAAGAACGCACCCACACTGAGCGAATAATTGATGTAAGTACAAAGAATCCAGTTATTTGCGCTACCGCAGAATTGTGGAACAATGAGTATGGGTTACAATTTGACACTGATTATAAAGGGTCTGCAGCAGGGTTAATGGATGAAGATGCTGAAGATGCCCTTCTTTGAACAGGTAAAGTTAATAAAAAATCATCCAAATCTACGCCAATATGTCTACTACTGTATTACAAGAAATCACTGAACTTATCAAAACTCAACAGATCCAAGATCAAGAGAGTTTGAACAGTATTAAACAGAATATTGCCAAAAAATACAAGCTTCCCAAAACACCTACTAATATTGAAATCCTTGTCTCCCTGCCTAAAGAAAAAATTGCCGAATTCAAGAAAATCCTTCTTTCCAAACCTACTCGAACAATCTCCGGCGTTTCTCCTGTAGCTGTGATGACTGCACCAAGCAAATGCCCGCATGGAAAATGCACGTTCTGTCCGGGAGGGATGAACTCGCCCTGGGGTGATGTTCCACAATCCTACACCGGACACGAGCCAGCTACCATGCGCGGCATCAGAAATGATTATGATTCCTACTTGCAAGTATTTAACCGCTTACAACAGTATGTCCTGATGGGGCATAGTTTTGATAAGATTGAAATAATCATCATGGGCGGAACTTTTCCTGCCGAACTTAAAGAATACCAAGAAGAATTTGTCCACGGCGTATTCAAAGCCATGAATAATTTTTCAGATCTGTTTTTTGACGCGCAAGGAGACTTTGATTTTTTGAAGTTTAAAGACTTTTTCGAACTTCCTGGCGATATGCAGGACAAAGAACGTGAACAGTCAATTAAGAAAAAACTGTCAGGATTAAAACAGAAAACAAACACTTCTTTAGAACAAGAACAGCTGCGCAATGAAACTAGCTATGTCAGATGTGTTGCTCTCTGCATCGAAACGAAGCCTGATTGGGGCTTCCTGGAGCATGGCAATGAGATGCTCCGGCAGGGATGCACCAGAGTAGAGCTGGGAATCCAATCCGTCTATGACGATGTGCTTAAATTTGTCCACCGCGGGCATACAGCTGAAGATTCAAAAAAATCAATCCAAATCCTGCGTGATCTGGGTTTCAAAATAAATTTCCATTACATGCCGGGCCTTCCCTTAACTGATTATGAGCGAGATATGGCCGGGATGCGGCAATTGTTCGCTGATCCAGCGTATAAACCGGACATGATTAAGCTCTATCCCTGCATGGTTGCGCCGGGAACGGCACTGTATTACCAATATCAGAAAGGAGAATTTACTCCCATCGGTGCGGATGAAGCAGCCAAGCGCATTGCTGAGTTTTACACCTTTGTGCCGGAATATTGCCGGATCCAGCGGGTGCAGCGGGATGTCCCTACTAAATATTGGGAAGCGGGCGTGGAGATGACTAATTTACGCCAGTACATCGATCAAACTCATAAGACTTCTTCAAGAGACATCCGCGCGCGGGAGCCGAAGGGGAAAATAATTAATTGGGAAAACGTAGAGATCAAGATTCTGGAATATGACGCCTCTCAGGGAAAAGAATTTTTCATTTCCGCAGAAGATCTGGAAAATGACCTGCTGATCGGCTTCTGCCGGCTGCGATTTCCCTTTGAATGTCTTCGCCCGGAGATTACACCAGAAAGCGCGCTGGTGAGGGAGCTGCACGTCTATGGAACAGCAACAGCAATCGGCGATGAAGGAGTAGTGCAGCATAAAGGGTGGGGTAAACGATTAATGCAGAAAGCTGAGGATCTTAGCAGGCAGCATGGTAGAAAGAAAATGGTCGTCATTTCCGGCGTGGGAGTGCGAAAGTATTATGAAGAGAAATTAGGTTACACCAAAGAAGGACCTTATATGGTCAAGAAGTTACAATGAGACTTAATATCTGGCGGAATGGAGCATCCCTGGAGATCTTGCGTCGTACAAGACGGATCATCATCATCGTTATTGGCATGACTGTTCTTCTGTTCGGCCTAACCTTGATCGTCCTTCCAGGACCTGCCATCATTGTCATTCCGGTTGGCTTGACTATTCTTGGCAGTGAAGTTGCCTGGGCGCGGCATGTTCTCAACAAGGTCAAGACGGGAAAAGACAAGATCGGAAACTTGATCAACGAAAAATATGATAAAAATAACCTGGAAAAATGACGCTCTACTTGATTGGAATCGGACTTGCAGATGAAACAGATATAACTCTAAAGGGGCTGGAGATTGTAAAGAGCTGCGATAAGATCTATGTAGAAAATTACACTTCGTTATTGCAATGCTCGCTTCGAGACTTGGAAAAGCTTTATGGAAAAAAAATCATCCTCGCTGACCGAATTGCAGCAGAGCAAAAAGATCAAGAAATCGTAACGGAAGCAAAAAAGAAGGACATTGCGTTTCTAGTCATAGGGGATCCATTTTCAGCCACGACGCATATTGAACTTTTTAAACTGGCGAAAGAAAAAAAGGTTGATGTTAAAGTGATTCACAATGCCTCAGTATTGACTGCAGTAGGAATCACCGGGCTGCAGTTGTATAAATTCGGCAAAGTCACTTCCATCCCCTTTTTGGAAGACCATCCTAACCTGGAAACTCCTTATACTGTTTTGAAAGAAAACCAGAAGCAAGGCTTGCACACTTTATTTTTACTAGACTTGAAGCCAGAACAACAGAAATTCATGACTGTTAACCAGGCTTTAGGAATCCTTGAGGATATCGAAGCGCGGAAGAAAAGAAAACTCATCAGCAAGGATATTGTAGTCATCGGCTGCGCTCGGCTTGGCAGTGATGACGCGATCATCAAAAGTGGATCTTTAGAATCAATAAAGGAAGCCCATTTCGGCAGCCCTCCTCATTGTCTAATAATTCCCGGGAAGATGCATTTCATGGAAGAAGAGATGGTGAAGATGTACTCGTAAGAATTCAAAAAGCTGTCGAAAGATATTTATAGTGCACAACTATCTAAGAGGTTGTGATATAGAATGAGCCAAAAATTCACTGTGATTGTAGAACAAGGAGAAGATGGTTATTTAATTTCTGATGTAGTTGAACTTCCAGGATGCCATACTCAAGCTAAAACATATGACGAATTAATTAAAAGAACGAAGGAGGCAATTTCTTTATATTTAGAAGTCCAGGGAACTCCACAAGTGAAGAGTAAATTCTTGAGTTTACAGCAAGTGGAAGTAGAAGCACTGTAAAGATTGTCAGGTCTCGATTAGGTGTTTGTCTTTTACAAAATACGGGGAGTTACTTCTAAAAACTAGGCTTTATGAGTTATCTCTTCAGGCGACTAAGATTGAGTACGAGCTTATTAGAAAATAACTCAATGTTTTTTTTTTCACTTAAATTTATAAAGATCAGTGTTGAAGTAAATCTATGTCCGACAAACTCCCTTCGATGAAAGCAAAGGTGGTAGCCAGGGTTTTGGAAAAGTTAGGATTTGAGTTTAAGAGGCAAAAAGGAAGTCATATGTTTTTTGGGCATAAGGATGGGAGAACGACAGTAATCCCAAATCATCCTACTGAAGCTGTTGATCGCGGCTTATTGAACAAGATTATCAAACATGATCTACAAATCAGTAGAGAAGAATTCTTGACACATATAAAATAAATGATTATCTACGCCAACGGCCGGTAATCAACATTTCTGGTCAAAGAATAACTAGCCTCAAACAATCTGAACAGGGCGGGATTGAATTTTATCCACATGTCAAACTTGCGCCGTGTTTCCGAGTCAACTTCGTGCGGGGTACCGCTTACGGCAGCATACTGGATCTCAATCAAGGCCTCTTCCGCTTCTTCTGTAGTAAGGATCTCTGCTTCGGAGTCGTAAAACTCCTGATCAGCAGCCAGATATTCCTCCGATTCAAACAGAGACGACTTGCTGTGCTTGTACCAGGAACTTTCGTAGTCAAGTTGTAGAGAATTATAAAATTGTTCCATCAGGAATTGCTCGTCAGCAAAGGAATAGCTTATTTCCGGTCCATCACCTGACAGTTCTGATGCTATTTCCGTACCTTCAGATTCCAGAGCAACTTCTTGTTCTAAAGACTCATCCTTTTGCTCCTTTCCCTGTCTATCCTGCGCTTCTGCCTGCTCTTTTCCTTGCCGCTGGGCTTCTTTCTGCACAGCATTTTCCAAATCCTGTTTTTGTTGTCGTTCCTGATGCTGGAATCCTTTTTCCTGTTGCGCCTTTTCCTGCTTTACTGACAAAGCTTGCTCCATCAGGCGAACTAGAACAAGATCAGTACCAAGATATTCATGCGTGATGGCAGCTTCTAAGATTGAAAACACCTCTTGGTTGCTGAAAAAGGGATAATATATAAATGTTGTTAAACGAAGGGCTTGCTGAGCACAGTAGCGTGGTGTACTAGTAATACAATCATACGTCCTATCCTTTAAACGCATAATTCTCTTCTGCTGCTGCCATCCTGACAAATTTTTTCTCATCACGGATGATATCATCAAAATGGAACACGCTCCTAGTTATGGGAACATCAACTAAAGTCCAGTCCAGGGAATCATTGCCAGATACAAGAATCTGCAGGTACCGTTTTTCCTTAGGGATCAGCTGCCGTGTTTTGGCATCAAAATGGTACTCATCGCGCCAGGTATCTGGGTGAATGATAGCCACATTGTTTTTTTCCTCAAGATGCCGTTTATGGACATGCCCAAGCACATACATCTTGTTTTCGGAGAGGGTGTGCTTATTCTTCCTCTTAAACACTTCCACGATCTCATCTACATCCCAGTGAACATGCTTGAAGCGGCGGTAAAGCTCCCGCACCAGCTCTTTTGGGAAGGTATAGGTAGGATCGGAAAAATATCTGATCGGGTAATAAAACACTCCTTTCAAGAAATATTTTAAGATCCGTAGATTGATCCGTTTCAGCACTGATTTATGATGCGAGAAGAGCGCTGGCCGCGGTGTGATCCGTTCCAGAAGGGGACACTCTTCCTTTAAATCCATAAATTTACTGATCAAACCTAATGAAACCCAGGGAATATTGAGGATTCGTTTTCCATCATAACGGAGGAAAAGGTGATTGAGGTTCACTTTATTTATGAAGTCATACTGGTGCCCGTGTTCAACATGAACCCCATGCTGGTTGTAATGGAAGATGAAGAAAAGGGAGTTCTGATTACTTAAGATAGTCTTGATGCCGTCCTGTACTTCTTTATGGACAAGATCCGGGTCATGATTGCCGATGATGAAGAAAATCTGGTTTCCTGTTTTTTCGACAAATCTTCGCAATGCGTCGAATACTTGTGAGTGAGCAGTATGAATCAGCCGCAACTTTGCCAGGGAGATGTCACTGCTGATATGGCGAGGATAGGTTACTCTGTTGTTGACGATGTACGGGCATTTGAGAAAATCAAAGGTATCGCCGTTCAACACTAGATCAATCGGATGCTTTCTTTTGCATAATGAGAGTATCACCTCTGAAAGAGCCTTGTCGCTGATGAAATCATCGGTGTAGGTTCCTCCACCCATTTCAATGTCTCCTAGTACGATTATTTCTTTTTTCATATTCTTCCGTATTTTTGTTGCATCTCTTCTTTAAATTTGCGGATATTTTTGTTTTCGGAGTTTAGATATCCAGACCAGTCATTCTTAAATATTTTGTTTCTGAGGCCACGGCGACATATTTCTCCGTGCAGTGGTTGATAATCCTCTCCATTTAAATGAACCCTGAGAGCATTATCAGCTGATATTTCTATAAGAGAATGCCCTACCTCATCATTTTTACCGCCAACAAGAATATCGTCATCGTGCAAGATTTCATGCCATAAGGTGACAGTATCTTCATTGGCAAACTCTGCAGACCACCCCATGGTTATAATTCTAGCTCCTAAATATTCCCCAAAATTGATGGATGGATGCGCTACCAAAACAGCATATCTGCCGTCGAGAGGCAAGCCGGTCAACTCTTGCATGAAAGGTAATGAAGCGTCAAGGTTATCAAGCCACTCCTGTTCAACCCTTGTTTTATAGGCATGTGTTTGTTCTAAGATTTCTTTATGTTCTGGTGTTCCTTTTAACTCTGCAAGGAGACTTCTTGTTTTTTCTGTTAATAGTACTATTTGCTGAGAAGCATCAAATGGAGACAAATGTGCTGTTGAGAAGCGTATTCTATAGGCTTCCAACAATTGTTTAGTAGCCGTTGGAGACATTTCTATCGCTTGTTCTCGCAGATAATCGATGGTATCATCATGCCCTTTCCATTCAGGATCCAATATACGCCCTACTAGATAATTCTCATTAAGTACAAAATCCAAGGTTAGTGGTGCGGTCATTTTTCTTATTTTATTCTTTCATAGCTGCTACAATGGTTTGATCATTTTTAATTGCTGCAGTTATCCAGTGATGATCTCTTCCAGTAATGAAACCATATTCATGCAGCAAACTGACAGTCTGCAAATACTTGTCTGATCGTTGTAATTCCGGATGTTTCCAAAATGCCGGCTCGTAGGCTTTTTCTGCATACGTTGCGACGTTTTCTTTCTTACTATTTGAACCATAGGCTCTTACAAAACCGTTTCTGGGCCCATCTGTGCCGTCAGGCCAGAAATTTTGTATCTCATCTTTTCCATACGAATTGCCGAAAATACGGTCTAACTTCTGATTGAATTCATCAGGAACGTGATGGTGTTTAAGGTGTGCTGCTTCGTGGACGACAATTCCTAAGGAATTATGAAGTACATCAATAACACCTTCCCCAGCATTTGCCAATCCATCGTAATCTAAAATCGGCTTGACCAGAGAAGAAGATTTTACTGTATCTGAATAGAGAACTATCTTTTGGCAGTCATCCAGGAGGGCTGGATTAGTCCCATCAATCGTGCGTAGATGCCCTTCTAAGACTTGTTGTTGTGTTTCGTCAGAATCGCCTTCGTAATCGATGCCAAAGCGTTCTTCGATTCTCTGTTCAGTAGAGGTTGTAGTGATAGGATCGGTAAGGGTGTAATAGAGCCGAGGGAAGAACGTTGGAGATTTTACATGCACTGATGCAAGTCCGAGGGCGACGCTCACCATTCCAGTAAAACAAGAAAAGGCTGGAGCTATTGCGATGTACTTGTTGCGGTTTTGTGTTTTGGTATTTGTATACATTTTATCTTATTCCTACTATATCTCCTTCCTTTAACGTAATTTTTGTTGGATTAAGGTCCAATATGTGGATGACTTACTTTTCCTTTCTGCCGAAATCCCATCGTCTGAAGATCATCTTCCATCAGCGACAAGTCTAAGGAATGCTGATCGGCTCTCTTCTTCAACGCAGCTTGCGCTTCTTCATGCCGAGCGTAAAGTACCATTTCTGTATCTCTGTATGTCATTTTCTTATTGTAGTGCTTCTAGATCTTGTTTCAATGCTGCCATAGTGTGATATCGTTGCTCTGGATCTTTAGCCAGTGTTTTATCAACAATATATTTAACATCAGCAGTTACTGTACTATTAAACTGAGTTATGTCTGGAACTGGAGCATACCGGTGTGCCTGCACAAGGTCGTAATCAGTTCTGCCATTAAATGGAAAACGTCCCGCCAGAAGCCGATACAGCACAACACCGAGAGCATAATTGTCCCTTGCCCGGTTTGGTGTCCTACCTAAATCAAAACCCTCTGGCGCCATATGACTAAGTGTTCCATATATTGAATCAAGCCTATCGAAACCACTGATATCATCATGCCAGCTAAGTCCAAAATCAAAGAGCATCGGCCTGACAGCATCAGGGTAGGATTCAAGCAGGTCTTTAGTAACTTCTGCACTCGCAGAGATGATAATGTTATGGGGCTTAACATCACGATGCACGATGCCGAGATTATGGGTATGTTCTAATGCATCGCAAACAGGCAATACTAGAGGTAAAACCTGCTTCAGGGAAAACTGCCCTTCCCTGGCTGCAATTTTATCAAGAGTTTCTCCTTCAATGTAGGGGAAGACACCTAATCTATCATCATCTTCGGTAACCAAAAATTCATAGGCAGGAATAATATTCCTGTGTCCGCTGGAGTAATAAAGACGATTATGACCAAAACTTTCACGTGAAAAATCGTGCACGGACTCATCTTTCAAATACTGCTTAACGACCATGTCTATTCCTAGTCCTTGGCTTTTGGCCTTGTATACTCTGCTTAACCAGGTTTGACTGATGCAGTCTTGAACCATATAGGAGTCATACCTTCCTTTAATGACCTTACCCGATTCTAAGAGTGGTGGAACTGGAGATGAATGCACTATTAAGGGAATCTGTAGAGATCGTTCTCTCCAGTAAAATGCAGTAATTTGCTGGTCCAGCAGATAGTCTTCGAGATCTTCTGCAGTATCTCGCCTTAGGCTCAGCAGATAGTCTTCGATATCTTCTGCAAGACCTTGCTGTATCCTCCGCCCTTCTTCTTCAAGTTTTTTTCCCTGTTCATCTAGCTGTAATTTTTCTGCTGATTTTCCAAATAATGCTGCATACCAAGAGCGCAGCCTATCTGCGAAAGTACCTTCACCTTTCTTTCTAGTTGAAGCCATGTTCTTCCCCCAAATACTTTTCAATGGCACATTCCACCAAATGTGATTTATTCCTATAACTAGAACTGCCCTGAAGCTTCTCCTGTAGCTTAGCCATCGTTTCCTCTTTCAGTGAAAAGCTGACCGTTAATCTCATTGTAACCTCATAATTCCTATTAAATTCTATTAGTTATTTATAAACCTTTCCTTAATTTGTTACTGTTTAGTGGTTAAAGAGTTAGGAAATGCTTTTAAACGCGGAGAATTCCACCACTCTATAGAGTGGTGGAATTCTTGCGTGCTCAAAATTAGGCTGGGCGGTGAGCGAAGCGAACATGCCATGGTCTATTGACCGATGGTCCGCCCAGTCCTATTTTGACAGAGGAAACTCTTCTCTTTTGAATATGAACCAAGAAAAAGAAAGACAAGTATGGCTACTCCTTGGTGAAAAGTCTATGGCTAAAATCTGGGATAATCTAAAAGACGAAGAAACATGGAAAAAATACCTCTGATTCTTGCTACTTTACAAACTCTACCTCGCTTAATTCCTTAAAACCTTGATCACCAGTTAAGAATTTCAGACCAAGCCGCTTTGCAGTGGTGTAACCAATACAATCTGCAATGGAATATTTTTTCTCTTTATTCTTAAGTTTGAATTTATTAGCATCTTTTATGGTGTCAACATCAACCTCAATGACAAATTGTGCATATTGCTCGGTGAGAGCTTCAGCAATTTGTGGAGAAAATTCTCTTAACAAAGCATAGTGCAATTCAGCAATGTTAAAGAGGGTCAAAACAATACTCGCATCTCTATATTTCTGGTAAGCTTCATTTCCTTTGATAATCTCGATTATAGCATAGGTGTCAAAGAAGTAGGCGTCATCCATTTATTCCCCCCAAAACTCTTCATCTACCTCTTTCATGATTTGCTCAGTTGGTTTTTTCCACTGCTTTAATTTGCCGAAAGTCGCAGCAAAAACATTGGTTTCTTTAACAATAATCACCTTAACTTTATCTCCGGCTTTAATTTTATCTTTTCGGACTACCTCTTTAGGAATAACCAATCCTAAAGACCTTCCCCATTCCCGCACTACGATGTCTGTTTCCATTTTGATTATACCAATATAACTGAACTATTTAAATTTTCCTAAAGAAGTCAATAACTCTTCCCAAAATAAAACCAGAAGCTGGCTTTTTTCGTGCAGGCAAAGCACTGCTGCCCTTTCTTCATCCTCGGCTGCTCAAAAGGAGAATTGAGTGATTTAGCGCCTGTTTTCTCTTTCCATTGCTCTTCACAGCTTTCTGTTCCGCACCACGGCGCAAAGATAAGTTTGTCCGCGGCCAGCGCTTTTTCCCCAGCTTTAGAATCCTCAACCTTGATGATGCTGCGCTTCAGAAAGTCCTCAGCTTTAGTGTATAAGTCTCGTTGTATCGTTTCCAGCAACGGCCCAATCTTGGTGTGAAGGCCGGATAGTGGAAGAGGCTGTTTCTCGCCGGTATCGCGTCGCACTACTGTCGCGTGTTTCTTTTCCAGGTCTTTAGGACCTATTTCAATCCTTACTGGAATCCCTTTCATTTCCCATTCGCTGAATTTCCAGCCCGGTGAATAATCTGAGCGGTCATCAAGATGCGCTGGTATTCCTTGCTTTTCCAGCTTCTCTTTTACTTTCCGCGCTTCTTTGAGCACTTTTTCCCGGGAATCATCAAACAAAATGGGAACGATGACCACCTGCAGCTCTGCTACCCGCGGCGGCAGGACTAATCCTTTATCATCAGAGTGGACGGCAAAGAGAACACCTAACATTCGCGTTGAAATCGCCCAGGTATTTTGCCAGGCATATTGTTTTTGTCCTTTTTCATCGAGAAAAGTGATCTCAAATGCTTTAGCAAAAATCTGGCCATCATGATGAAAATCTGGTCCTTGCACAGCTTTTCCATGCGGCATGAGAAATTCCATCGAGACAGTATATTCTGCACCAGCAAACTTTTCTTTTTCCGATTTTTTCCCGATAAGAGAAGGTAGTGCAAGATAATTATCACAGACTTCTTTGTAAATCCCTATAATCTGGTCTTTTTCTGCTTCTGCTTCTTTCTTCGTCGCAAAAGCAGTATGTCCTTCGTTCCAGAGAAATTCCCGTCCCCGCAAGAAAGGTGTAGGGTGTTTGAATTCCCATCGAACAACATTATTCCACTGGTTCAAGCGCAGAGGTAAATCTCGATGAGACCGGATCCATTTTGAATAGGAATCGTACATGATTGTCTCTGAAGTTGGTCGGACGGCGATGCGTTCATCTAGTTTACTCTCTCCGGCATGAGTGACCCACGCAACTTCTGGTGAAAAGCCTTGGATGTGCGCTGCTTCTTTTTGTAATAGCTTTTCAGGAATAAACAGCGGGAAATAGGCATTCTTGATACCAATAGCTTTGAAGCGCTGATCGATCTCATCGCGAATCTTCTCCCAGATGCCATAAGAATTAGGTCTGTAGATGATACAACCAGAAACTGCAGAATAGTCTGCTAACTCCGCTTTCTGAATCAATTGCGTGTACCACTCTGAGAAATCTTCTGACTTTTTGACCGTGATTCCTAAGGTATTTTTACTCATGCCTTGGAGAAGTGAATAGGCGTATATAAACATTTTTGAAAAAGGTACGTATTTAGTTAGTAGGCCAAGAGGTGAATTTTGCTAAGCCTTAGTGACAGGAACAGAAGTGAAAATCATCAATAACAAATCTGTTTACCAACTATTTATCATCAGATTTTCACCAAAATTCACGGCCAACTAAATACGTACTGAAAAAGAATTGAAATAGATTTTTAGGTACGTAGCGGCTCACGGCTCATATAAAAATAGTTTACCGATATCCTTAGCTTTAACCACCATGGAACTATACCCCTTGTCAGAGTGGTACTTGACTAACGAGCAGGTAGTAAAGGAAGGCTGCTTTAGTTTTAGTGTGGAAATATTGACATTAACCCGTAATGGGCATTGGGCATCTGCTTCCAGGCCCTGCAGAAATGCTGCCAGTGCGTGCATGTCTCCGTTAAAGGCAGCCATCAGGACTTTATGGCGTCGGGCATCACGGGAATCTAAGTAAATTCTTACCCTGGAACCGATATAACGCAGATCACCTTCCGTATATCTTCTTGTGGAATCGTAGTCAGCAACAGGAACAGCATATTGGCGGTCATCCTTCGCATCAACAGGGTTGACAAAGACAAATTCGGTCATACCGCCGATCTTAAAATCTTCATACGCTGGAATGATCAGGGATTGCGCCGGTTTAAAGAAGCGGAGATCTACCTCCGGAACGACTTTGAAATTATTTCCTTTGAAATAGAAGACGGTAAAGGCACTTAGAGGGTTGCCGGTGATAAAATTCCGCCCCTTAGCGGCCGTTTCCGCCAGCGAACAGAACCGAGCATGTGAATAATTAACAAGATTCTCAAGATTACTGCCGAGATCCGCAACCTGAACCATATCGAGAGGAAAGATCATGTATTTTATAAAAAAGATGGAAGAAAAACAACTTTTCAAGCTGGACAGCGTTTTTTTTCTATTACGCTTTTTTGTACGAAAGCTTTATAAATAAAAGTCTTACTTTAAAGCAAATCTAGGCAATACGAAGACTGTATTGCAGTACAGGAGGAATAAAATGGAAGGAACAGTAAAGTGGTTTAATACCAATAAAGGATATGGATTTATCGCTGGGGATGATGGGGATGAATATTTCGTTCATTTTACCGCATTGCCGCGAGGCGTACGATTAAACGAGAATGATCGTGTATCGTTTGAAGCTGCCGAAACAGAACGAGGCAAGCAAGCGAAGAATGTTTCCCTTCTCGGGAAAGGAGAAGCTCCTCCTCGAAAAGGACGAGAAGCTCAGCCTGCCGCTGAAGGAGCCGAAGAAGACACGGCTGAAGAAAGCGAAGATTCTGACGACGAGTATTCAGACGAAGAAGACAAAGAATAAATCAAATCTATTTTTCTTATTTTTATTATTATCTTTTTTGAGTATACTAAAAATCCTTAGATTTCAAAGAGAAATATAAGGATTTTGGTATATACCAAAGGAATTAGGTTTCGAACCTAAATTCCTTTTAGTATATTTTGTTCTCACTCTTTCCTAACAGCCTCTTTGGCCCTGGCAACATAAGGCTTGAGGGTGTAAACAAACCAGTCTTTCTTGGTTATAGGATGAAAATGATCAGCTTCTTCTACCAAAATCTTGGCAGTAGTTTCTTTGACGGCAGCAATTTCCACTCTGACTCCTTCATTTTTGAGATGCCGGACCAGCTCAACATAATCAGAGTCTCCAGACATGATGATGATCGTATCAACCTTGGAAGCAAGCTGGGTCGCTTTAATTGATAAAGGAATATCGGCCGACTTATGGCAGGGCACAACTGAGCCATAGTAATGTTCGTGAAGCCGCTCTGCCAGCTTTGATGAAATATTCTTCCCCTCACGGAAATAGATCAGCCTGTTCAAGCCCCTGCTGCTCAGCAGCCTGGGGATCAGAGTATCAAAATTGATCATGGTATTGGAATTTTGCGACTGTTCGTGAATACTGCGTTCGATGTTATTGCCGTCGCAGAGAATAGCCACTGATTGATTGATAAGAATATTTTTTCCGGTCATGTGCATCACTCTTAGTATAAATTAAATAAAAAAAAGAAGGAAAAAACTACTGTCGCTTCTTCCTCATCGGTCTTCTGGCAGCCTTACGTGCTTTTTTCTTCGCAGCTTTCTTCTTTCCTCCTTTCCTGCCGCGAGCCATCTTAGCGCGTGCAACATTGCCATTTTTGTCGATGAAGTAAAGATATCCTGCTTGTTTCTTAACTCCTGTCCGTGCGACTACTTCCTTTTTGGTTTTTCCCTTCGTTCGTCCGGCTCTGCTCATCATAGCCCGGGCTACATTTCCATTTCCGTCGACGAAATAAAGGTAACCAGCTTGTTTCTTAACACCACTTTTTGCTACTACTTCTGCCATTATTAGACCCACCTCTTTTTATTCTTTTTTGGCTTTGAGAAAACAATGTGTCTTCCCTGCTTTAGAAATAAGTTTTTAGTATTTAAACCTTTCTTTTCTCCGTCGGGGGAGAAGAGTGGAGATCACTGATTCCCATAGCTGCCAAGAGCCATGGCAATTGCTTCCCGCTGCTCTGTGACAGGACTAAATTGTTGGAACCGCTCCCTAGCAGCAGTATAATTATTACGCAGTATAGCACCTGACAGAACCCGCAGGCCGATGATAAAGGCTGCAAATGAGGCTATACCAACAGGCATGGAGTAAGGAAGATCATTCAGGGCATACAAAGTGCCTGCAACAGGAGCTGCCACTGCTCCTGCAAGCAGAGCGGTCTGCGTTCCCGTGATTGGGGTGTTGCCCTGTGCATCTTTGAATGCCTGCATTTGAGCATCGCCATCCAGCCTCAGATACGAGTAGCCGTCCCTGCCGCTGTTTAGATCAACTTCGATCAGGATATCTGTTGCCGTGCCCTGCCTTCTCGAATAGATTCCCGCGCCAAGAGCCTCATAGATGTAACCTCGCTCACTGAGAAGATCATGAAGCTGGGGCTTCTTAGCGTCGGGAAGAGTCTTTCTGTCTTCAAAGAGGCTCTTCACGACACCCCCAATATCGCTCTTGGAATTTTCCATATCTATGTTCCCTCTTCTCGGCTTAGCCTCTGTATACTGATTGTTCTTCCCGTCTCTTCAACTCTCGTATAGATGCCAGCAATTCAGGGATCGCATCAGTTACTTCCTTTACAAAGGCATTGAAATGGATCTCCGCTATGACAGATGACATCTCATTTATAGCTGCTACATCTTCCGGGTTGTAGGGTGAGTCCTTTATCAATCGACTCAATTTAGACCGCACTTTTTCAAGTAGCTGCCGGTTGCGGGTGGTCTCTCTTTTCTGCAGTTTTTGACGTATAATCATAAATGTGGAACAGCAGTTCGTTGCAAACACCCTATAATTCTGCTTGCTGAATCTGGTAGGACGCACCGACCATAAAAGTTCTAAAAGTTCCTCGGCACTTTCCAGAGCTTGCTGGTATGTTTCACCCATTCCCATCGTAAACGCGACATAATTTATAAAATTACTCTATAGACTTTAGAATATTTCACTGCAAGTTGTTCATCATACTGTCTTTCCCGAGAATTTCCCCAGCATGCAGAGCATCATTGAGGTTGATAACTCCTTTGACAAACTTCTCCTGATCGTCAAACCCAACTCTTGGACAGGCAGTATTGACCCAGACCTCAATGAAATTAAAATTTTCCAGCTGGTCGAAGGAAACAACGTTGTCTATGAAATAATAGAATTTCTTGTCAGGAAACTGGTTCTCCAAAGCCAGAGCCGGCCGGAACTGTTCTTGTCCGGGCTTAATAGTAATAATGATGCCAATAGTATCTGCAGACAAAAACCTGACCAGCGACCCTTTATATTTTTTGAGTATGCCTTTAATATCAGCCATGCCCATCAGCGACATCTTTTTCTGGATAGGATCGTTGCAGACGATTTCTTTGACAGCATCGGAATCTTTTTGGGAATAGACCAATGCAAGAGGATGGAATTTTCCATCACCGATGTACAGGTAGCAGTCTATCTTCTTGTTTTCGTCCTTGGAAAGATTCAGAGAGTTATGATAATTATCGCAGCCTAGCAATTGTCCTTGGACATGCGTCCGGTCTGCATGAGAAGTAATGGCAGTAATATTGTTTTTCTGTAACTGTTCTTTAACCTTTTCTAAATTATTGACAAACTGTACTGAAGCGTAAAGGCCGACCGTCTTGTATTTCTTCTTTTTTAGATAGGCGAGAGTTTCAGCTGCCAGTTCAATCGTTCCGTTATAGGGAGCATCGAGGAAGAGCGTTTTCACCGTCACCACCCCTCTTTCTTATGGAAGCGGTTATGCCCCCAACTAATTAGTAAATCAACACCCATCCTGTTCAATCCAAGAGGAATATCGCAGGCGCCGAAATTGCTGCCCAGCCAGATCAGGACTTTGGCAGAAGTCTTATCTTCAATCTCATCGGCAATATCCTTGGCATAGGGCTTCATACCGTCCGGTAGCTGGATGCAGACTAATTTTGCTTTCTGCGCGGCGATTTCTGCTACCGCTTTCTCCACTTCTGGTTTGTATAAGGCCATAGCAACATTTTTATAGTGTTATTTTATATATGTTTCTGAGAATATATGACCACGACGTTAATCAAGAATTTCAGGAAATACCGCAGCGAGAAATTCGGCGGTATCGGCAAGCGGCTGCGGAACATCGGGATTACTGCTAATATCTTGACTGCATGCAGTTTAGTATCTGGATTAATAGCAGTATATTATCTGTTCAATAATTATTCTTTATTTGTTCTGTTTACCTTGCTCCATCTCTTATTTGACGCCTTTGATGGAGTCGTGGCACGAATTTCCAAAGCCACGCGCTTCGGGAAATACTTTGATCTTGGCAGCGACAGTCTTATTACATTGCTGGCGCTGCTCAAAACCGGCTGGTTCCTGGAGAATTATTATGTGTTCATTGCCAGCGGATTGTTCCTTATCGCGCTAGTGATCCACTTTAAGACAGCATTACAATCACCAATAATATACTTAAGAACACCAACCTTATTGGTATTGATGGTTGTTACGACAAAGCAATTTGTCTATGCACAGGAGCTGTTCATAGCCGGATATCTTGCCGTAGGGATGGTTTCCCTGTATTCGCTGGCAGCGCAGGCGAGATGGTTTGTGAAAAAACAACAGGACAGTAAATCTTGACAATGACTAATTACACATTACGTGACGTCTCCAACATTGCAGACGGGGACACAATGGAATTATTATATGCTGTTTTTCCACATCACCATATTCCAGATTGGTTCTACCGCCCTAATGCTGCGTTGGAGAACGAAACACCAGCAGATCTTTGTTTTGAAGGACGGGATGGAACATTGCGGGATTATCTTCTCAAGCATGGGATTGACCGCTTGGCAAGGAAATATCAGTGGAAAGATCAATCTAATTGAATAAATATATATAGAAATAAAGAATACCAACATCATAATGTTAAGGCAGGCATTTGATATCATTTCTGCAAATATAAGAACTGTAAGTCTGCGATCATACCAACCGAGCATACCGCAGCTGCTCATCGCTGACATAGAAAAAATGTTAGCAACCGTTCCTCTCTATCAGCAAATCCAGAGTGCATTAGTAGACGAAGAAGGAGATAGACTGGTACAAGATGCGAGGTTTGGAATTTACAATGGCCTGGACATTATCGTTGCTCTCACGGAACTGAATCTTAGAGAAGTAGAAAAGACAAAAAATACGATGGCTGTTTTATTGACCTGTATGGGCAATACCACGGAAAGCAGAATATCTGAAAAAAGGACTGGATTAAAAGCAGATAAACTTAGCACTTGTGTACTGCTTGAAACTGGCGCCGTCGCTGCTTCCTACCTAGATGCTTCTGGAAAGAATTGCAGCTATGCGTGGTTCCATCCAAGTAGACCGCACAATGGCTTCTGGGGTTATCCTCGATCCGAGAAAGAAATTCTAGACTGTTTTGTAAACGCAGCAAGATCAGCAAGATTGACCATTGATAGAGATTGCAGGACTCTTGTCTCAATCCCGCCTCTCGTACTGTTGGCGGCAGACGCTTATAACAGAAGCAGGGTAATTAACTAGAATTTAACATCCCGTATGCCCAGAAAATATCCCAGATGATTAAAAGCAATATGTAACAATGGGCTGCTGATGAAGATGATAGCAGCGACTTCTGCCGGCGGGACGTAAACAAAAAAACTGAACAGGAACGCGCCGAAGACGAAATCAAGCTGGTCCCAGAACGGCCAGGGTGTGCCTTCTTTAATCTTCATCTTGCGCTTGTAATAACTTTTGACTAAATCTCCAAGAATTGCGCCGGAGGATAGTAAAAATCCTAGCAGCAGGGAGAAATCAGTGTAATCAATCAAAGCCCATTCCGTAAAGCCGGATTGGTAGCCAATTTTCTGCAGGTAAAACGTCAGCGTACCGACAGTAACTGCAACAAGCAGTCCGCGCCAGGTTTTATTCTTGCCGAATACTTCCTGATTGATGGGCTTCCTTGCAAACGGCAGCCACTTGAACAGCACCGGCGCCATGTTAGCGAGATACGCCGGCAGGAAAAAATAGAGGCTTTCAAGGATAATCATAACTACAGAAAAACCTGGATTTATTTAAATGTGATTGTTTTGGGAAGCGAAGAGTGCTATCACATTTTTAGTTCGCATTTTATTTTTATGATTTTGTATAAGTAAAAAATAACAACACCATTGACAGCAGACGGCTAGATTACTGCGTAATCTATCCTACTCGGCACCCCGTATGGGGCAACCCCCGCCTCGCCTGCGTCAATGTTGTTATTTTTCTTCTATTTGTCAAAATAGGACTAGTTTCGTGATGCGAACCAGTTTCGAGATAACACCGTTTTGGGAAGGGAAGAGAAAGCTTTTTATAAACCCAGCAAAAACTACAAACTTCATGATACCAGAAGAATTCAGATCGGCGATGCAATCGAACAGAGGTTGTGCAGTTATCATGGCTGGCTCTGACAGTGATAAACCTCATATTGATGAAGTAGTCCAGTCTTTGAAGAAATACGGGATTCCATACGACATCAGGATTTGCTCTGCTCACAAGCAGCCCGACAGATTAATGGGGATGATCAGGGAATATAATGAAATCGGAGGAATGGTTGCCTATGTTGCAGTTGCAGGAGGTACTGATGCCTTGTCTGGAACTCTTTCTTTCCATGCGCTAGGTCCAGTAATAAGCAGCCCTCCCGATGGACCAAATGAATCGTGTTTGAGGAATCCACCAGGAAGCTCCAATGCCTATATCGCTAGACCTGCAAATGTGGGAAGATTTATTGCACAAATGTACGCCGGAGTTAATCCAGGTCTTAAAGAACTGCTTGAAAAAGAAAATGCCATAAAAATAAGCTCTTTAGAACAAGCGGATGCAAAGTGTCAGAAGATTTATGGGGAAACTAAGTGATAATAAAGCTTCTTCTCAGTTCATTTCCCAAACCCTTCCTCTCCAAACCATATTCCCAAGACCTAAAAAGTATTTAAATAACTGATCTTAAGATTCTCTATAAAATAGTATATAACTTCATTGACTACGCCGAAAGGAAAACAAATCTTTATGTAGTTTAAGTATTTCCTGTCTGCATAGGGGGCTTTCAGTTTTGGTGTATGTACAGTAAAGACAAGACAGTATGCTCCATCTACATTAAAAAAAAGGGAGAGGTAGGTTGAAAATGGAAAAACAAGAGAGTGTCATAACTGAGCAGAAAGGACTTTATATTCCTCGATATTTTACCAAAGAAGGCCTAAGCCCGTTTGAGATGTGCAGATATGAAAAGCGATCATCTGTCATCAAGAATCCAGATGGTTCGATGGTCTTCCAGATGGAGGATGTGGAAGTTCCTACATCCTGGAGCCAAGTTGCGACAGATATTCTGGCACAAAAATATTTCCGCAAGGCCGGCGTGCCGCTGCGGAATGCCAAGGGTGAATTGCTGCTGGACGAGAATGGCAAGATCATTACCGGAAGCGAGACCAGCATTAAGCAGGTTGCGCACCGTATTGCCGGCTGCTGGCGCCATTGGGGTGAACGCTATGGCTATTTTGCCTCACCGCGTGATGCTACGATATTTTATGAAGAGATGGTCTTCATGCTTATTAATCAGTTTGCTGCGCCAAACAGCCCGCAATGGTTTACGACTGGACTGAACTGGGCATATGGCCTTACCGGACCTGCTCAGGGACATAGTTATGTTGATCCGGTCAGCAAGAAACTGGAATACTCTAAAGATGCCTATACTAGAAGCCAGCCACATGCTTGTTTCATCCAAAACCTTGAGGATGATCTGGTTGGAAATGGTGGCATTTTCAGCCTCTTAACCAGGGAAGCCAGAATCTTCAAATATGGAAGCGGCACGGGAAGTAATTTCTCAAAATTACGTGGTCGTGGAGAACGCCTTGGCGGAGGAGGAACCAGTTCAGGCTTGATGAGTTTCCTGAAAATATTTGACGTGGCTGCAGGCAGCATCAAGTCCGGCGGAACAACAAGAAGAGCTGCCAAGATGGTCTGCCTTAATTTAGACCACCCGGAGATCGAAAATTTTGTCTGGTGGAAAGTCCGGGAAGAGGAGAAAGTCGCTGGCTTAGTTGCTGGAAGTAAGATGCTCAATGAGAAATTATCAAAATTGATAGAAGCAGCAAAGAATAAAGAGAAACCATTAGAAGACAAGAATGTTCAGAAAGCCCTGAAGGAAGCGGCAAACTGCAAGATTCCAGTCAACTATCTGGTCAGGGCCCTGGAGCTGGCAAAGCAAGGATATAATTTACCTTTGCAGGAATTTGACACCCATTATGAATCGGAAGCATACTTGACTGTTTCAGGACAGAACAGCAATAATTCCGTGCGCATCCCCAACACCTTTTTTGAAGCCCTGAACAGCGGCCGAGACTGGGAGCTGAAAGCCCGCACTACTGGTGAGACGATGAAGACCATCACCGCTGCAAAGTTGTGGGATGATATCGGCTACTGCGCCTGGGCTTCTGCTGATCCCGGAGTGCAGTACGACACAACCATGAATGAATGGCATACCTGCCCGGCAGGAGGAAGGATTAACGCTTCCAATCCCTGCAGTGAATATCTTTTCCTTGATGACACCGCCTGTAATCTTGCTTCCATCAATCTAGTAAAATTATATGATGAAGAAAACCAAGAATTTGACGTTCAGGGATACAGGCATGTGATCAGATTATGGACCATCGCTTTAGAAATTTCTGTCCTGATGGCACATTTCCCGTCGGATGAGATCGCTGCCAAAAGTTACGAATACAGAACCCTCGGTTTAGGATATGCCAATGTCGGAACATTGCTGATGCTGCAAAGCATTCCCTATGACAGCGATGAAGGAAGAGCCATTGCCGGTGCTCTTGCTGCTATCATGACTGGGGAAAGTTATGCCACCTCCGCGGAACTGGCCAGCACGCTGGGCCCTTTTGAACGCTATGCAGAGAATAAGAAGCAGATGCTGAAAGTCATCAGAAATCACCGCAGAGCTGCATACGATGATGGGACGTATGAAGACCTGACCGTAACGCCGATAGCCATCAACCAGGAGATCTGTCCAGGAGAGTTATTGGAAGCAGCGCACGACTGCTGGGACAAGGCCTTGGAAAAAGGCCTGCGCTTCGGCTATCGGAATGCACAGGTTACAGTCATCGCTCCGACTGGAACTATCGGCTTAGTGATGGACTGCGACACTACCGGTGTTGAGCCAGATTACGCTCTGGTCAAGTATAAGAAACTGGCTGGAGGAGGGTATTTCAAGATTGTAAACCAGTCTGTTCCCAACGCTTTGAAAAAGCTAAGGTATACTGAAAAACAAAGTGCCGACATCATTGCCTATTGTCTTGGCCATGGAACCTTACAAGGAAGTCCAGGAGTAAACACAGAATCATTATTACAAAAAGGAGTTCCTGCTGAAGCGCTGGCTATCGTCGAAAAAGATCTCAAAACGGCCATGGATATCAGACATTCATTCAATAAATGGAATCTAGGCAGCGTCTATGACAAAGTTATGCAGGGAAAAGAAGGGAATTTCCTGACAGCTCTTGGTTATACTGAACAGGACATTACAACTGCTAACGAATTCATCTGTGGAACAATGACGCTGGAAGGGGCACCGCATCTGAAACAAGAACACTATCCCATCTTTGACTGCGCCAACAAGTGCGGCAAGAAAGGACAGCGCTTCATCTATCCTTATGGGCATTTGAAAATGCTGGCAGCAGTGCAGCCATTTATTTCCGGCGCAATATCCAAGACCATCAACATGCCGCAGGAATGGACTGTTGAAAAGATCAAGAAAGCCTACTATGATGCCTGGACGATGATGATTAAAGCTGTCGCTCTGTACAGGGATGGCTGTAAATTATCCCAGCCCTTGAACACAACCTTGGAAGACAGTCCAGAATTGAAGAAAATGCTGGAAAGTGTTGAAGACGAACCCGCGATGGTGCGGGAAACTGTCAGGAAGAAAGTCAAGCTCGGTCCGCGAATGCTGACGCTCTCAGCGACAATAAACCAGGGCAGGGTTTCTTCAGTTTCCTACCAAATGGAAGAACTAGTTCCAGCCCAGAAAGGGATGATGGATGCGCTTGTCAATGCAGTCAATTTCAGCTTGCGTACTGGTGTAAGCCCGTCTTTGATCGCCAGGGAAAGTTTACAGGTGCAGGGTAATCCGCTGATTTCAGAGCTGAGCCTGTTCTTGCAGGAATTTGAAGATAGTGGTGTTGCACTAAGCAAGATGCCTGCTATGACTCCTACAGCACAGACGAAGTCTGCTGTCCTTTCCGAGAAATTAGAAGAAGAAAAATGCAGCGGCTGTGGGGCTACACAACTGCGGCAGAATGGAACCTGCAGGCTCTGTGAAGTGTGTGGGGAAACTAGCGGTTGCTCGTGAGACTGGAATGAAATGAGAGTCTCACTTGACAGAATTTTGATTAACCTGCACAATAAAGCAACGACTTTATTGGCGCACAAAAGTGATAGTTTTCACTTTTCGTGTTTTAGCGTTGCCTAAAAGGTTAGGGGGGAGACGAGTGGGTGTTCGTGAGGCGTTTGGAGAAGAGATAGCATAGAATACCTACATTTATATAAATTAGGATTAAAAACCATCATTCGTGATAGAAAAATTTTATGTAGATACTTCCATCTGGATTGATTTATACGAAGATAGGAAGGGTTACAGTAATGAACCTTTAGGTGATTTCGCGCTCAAATTATTTGCCATGATCAAAGCTAAAGATAATAAGCTAATGATTAGTGATATCCTGATTAGAGAATTAGAAGGATATTATTCTATAGAAGAGCTTAACGGAATGATGAAACCATTTGCAAAAATTATTGAAAAGATTATTTCCATTAAAGAACAAAGAATTGAAGCAAGAAAGATCGCTCTAGAAAGAAATTTGCCGCCAGGAGATGTACTTCATGCAATACTAGCTAGGGATAATAATCTTATATTGATTACAAGGGATAAAGATTTTAGAATGCTTGCCGATATCTCAAAAAGTCATAAGCCAGAAGAAGTGATCTAACGTTTTTCTAATTCTTCAAAGGCTTTGTTTCTGGCTGCTTCATACATTTCAGAAGAAATTTTCTTTTTTGCTTTACCTTTTAAGTGAGCTAACTCAAGCATGGCTTTGTTAAGTTTGATCTCATCTAATTTCTCTCTTAAGGCGGTCCGGATTAATTCAGTACGGTTGTGATAACCTGCACTCTTCACTGCCTTATCTACTTCTTCCAAGAATTGGTCATCCAGTTTAAGAGTAATCATTTCTGTAACCATATAGCTGTGGTATATACGGTAATATTTAAAGGTTTTCTTTTTAAAGAGATATAATTCATACCTTCAACTCAATCATCTTTCGTAACTCTTCCACAATCCAAACCATCGCTTCTGTATCCCTTTCGCAATATTTCAAAAGGTCTTCTCTGGTCTTCTTCTTGGCTTCAGCAGTCATTTTGCCAAAAGTCATGTCCAGATAGGCAATAGAAGCGCAATCTCCATCAGCAATATTCATTCCTTCATACCCTTTACCAACCAACGCTGGCAGCACTTTCTTGATGGAAGCGGAGCCGTGCTGTTGAGGATTATAATACCAGAATTTGCTAAAAGGAACTCTCAAATCAACAATTCTTTTCAATACTGAATCAGCCCAACCCTTATATTCTGGGAAGTCTCTGGCTAATTCTCGTAATACTGAACTTTCAAAGCCTTGTGAATATACAATTACGGAACCTTCTACAGGTAACATCTCTTTCAATGCTGCTAAAAATTTCGGTCGTGGATCATTTTTGCCATCATGCAGATACTCAAAATGCTTCTTTTTACCGTTCTCTACTACATGCAGCGAAAACTGAAACGGCAATCGCTGATACGGCCTTGTTCCATCAAATTCTGGAATGGCAAATGAACAGGTTTCAAAGTCTAGATGACATTCTGTTTTATCCAAACTATCTAAAAATTCCTTAATCTGCTTCGTATCAACATGGGCCTTGCCAGTCTTAGCGCAGTTTAACTGTATAGCCTGCTGGGCATTAGACAGCCTTCCTTCAGGAACGTCGCGTAAATCATGGATTCCTTCATCAAATAAGGCTCTGTTCTTCCTTCCATTATACAGATGGAAGACATGATGTTCCGGCAGAAAATTCCAGCACCGTTCTTTTACTAAACATTCCTTAGGTAGAGTGCAGTGATTTTTCTCCGCGATATTCGGAAAGGTCGGCGATTGGACAATATCCCATAGAAATTTGATATTTTCTGGTAATTCTTCCCTAATCTTATTTATTTCTTCAGTCAGGTCTTCTTTTGTAAACAATTTGTGAAGGTCTACTTCTCCCTTTCGGACATATTCCTTATTCAAGTGCATCAGGAAGCATTTTCTGATTTTAAGCCCGGCTTTTTCATAGACATAGCGTTGAAAGGCTAAGTCCGGATAATGTTCATTCTTATCAACTTTGGTGCTGCTTTTAACTTCAATAACGTCCCATTGATCTTTTCCTGTTGGTATTAGAATATCTGCTCTGCCGTAGAGATTGTCTACTTGAATGGCCGCTTCAAAGAGAATTTTTCTTTTTTTAAGGAGTTCTTTGGTTTTTTCGAGATTCTTTTTGAAGTCTTCAGAAGGGATATCTATTCCTTCAGAGAATAGTTTTTTTGCGAGATTTCCTACTATAATACCCTGTTCAAACCGTTTGAGAACTCCGGGGGAATGAGGCGGAATGTTCTCTTTATCGTGATACTTCATCCATAGATGGCCAGGGCATTCTAGTCCGGTGGTGTAGTCGGATTTGGAGAGTGGTTTCATATAATAGATAATAGATACTTTATTTAACTATTTTATTATTTTCTTTATTTCTGGTATTCTAGAACCAAAGACTATTATAAACTTTTTAACATGCTCAATTAAAAAGTTAATCATGTTATCCCAATCCTCTTCATTATAAACGCTTACATTATCTAGTTGATAAGAAATCGCTGAAGATCTTTTAGAATCTCGTCGATCCCATTTCAATTCTAAACCAATTTCTTTTTCAATCTGTTTCTTTTGAGGGTATGTTCTATCAAAAAGTTGTTTGTTTTTTTGAGAGTCTGGGGTATTAAATTGGAATTCAACTCTCGCATAACTACCAGAAACCACTATGACATATCCTAAGCCTGAAATTCCAGCACTCTTCCATAACCAACTATCTTTACTAGGGCTAAAATTGGAAAAATAATCATTTTTCTGGTTACATTCATCTAAAAATTTACTCCAAAATTGCTGATTAATCTTAACTCGTTCTCTTACTTTTTCTCTTGTTACTAAAGTCTCTTGATTCTTTTCTGCCATTCGAATAATCAGCTCTTCAGAGTCCTTCATTGGTACTATTTGGGTTATATCTAATAATAATTCAGCACCCATCTGAAAAGGAGTAACCTTAAAACATTTTACTCTAATGTTGTAATCCAACAACCATAATGCAGTAGAAGTAACCTCCTTCCTAAAATTGCCAGCGACTAAAAATATTCTTTGAGATTGCGGCTTGTTTAATTCAATTTCTTCAAAACTTTCTTTTTCAAAAAAATCTAAAACATTCTCTTGTGCATTTTGACCAAGCCTTGATTTTTGAAGATATTCTTGATAAATTTCGATTATTTGATTTTTTGTAAGACTTGAACAATATGAAGCATATTTTAAAGCTTGCCAAACAACATCCCTGCCAGAATCATCCAGTTTATTTTCAATTATTACTAGGTTTCCGTCTTTGTCCAAAGCAAGTAAATCTAATCTTTCTGAAGTCTCATCAAATCCTGAGAACTCCTTCTGTATAATTAAGAGTTCTTCACCTAAACAAGAAGGTAACTTGGCCACCCATTCTTGGAGGTGTTCTCGTTCACGAAAACCAAGCTCAGAAAACTTCTTTTCAGAAACCTGTTGAATCTGATTTTTTATCTTATTAATCAGGTACATACTGCAATATTACCGTTGCTGCTTTTTAAATCTTACTGCAATATTATAGTACTAGTATCAAGCCGCCCACTCCCGCAGTTGACAGCCTCGGGTAGAGTTTAGATACTTTCAATTTCCCCTAAATATTTTGTACAAACCTACCCATTCAGAATCCTGGCAGGCGCATGGTATCGTAAGTCGCCTTTCATCCTGAGCTGAAAGGTTTCCTGATGATAGTCATAATATTTCTTTTTAGTTCCATGACTCTGGGCAAGAGCAGCGTAAGAGTTCCAGGCCTGTTCATAATCTTTAGCAGTTTTCTTTCTGGGCAGAGCCCCGGTATCAAGATACTGCGCAATCTCTTCAAAAATCCAGGGATGTCCTACTGCAGCGCGGGCGATCATCACTGCAGAACATCCCATCGTAAGCAATTTCTTGGCGCTGGGGCCGTCAACCACAAACCCGTTCCCCACGATCGGGATAGTGGCATGATCAATGATTTCCTGCAGCGCGGCATGATCTACTGGAGCTTGTGAAGAATCGCTGGCCGTTTTTGGATGGACGGTAAGATAATCTAATCCCACGCTATTTGCTGCTTCCAAAACATGCAGATAAACTTTGTTCAATTTTTCAGCATTATTCAATCCCAATCTTATTTTGATGCCGCAGGGAAGGGGAGACTGTTTTTTAAACAAGGTTAACAGTTCAGTCAGGCGCTGAGTGCGTTTGAGTAATGCCGGTCCGTTGCCGCTTCTGATTACTGTAGGCGAAGGGCAGCCGAAATTAAGGTCGATCACAGAAAGATTTGAAAATCGCTGGTCTTTATTGACTGATTCTAATGCCTTACGAAGAATAGCCGGTTTACTGGCCAGGAACTGAATACCGGTAGGGACAGAAGGGTCATAAGAATCAACCAGATCAAGAGTAGCTTTATTTTTTCTGACTATCGCCTCAGCGTGAAGCATTTCAATGAAAGTTAATGACGCGCCGTGCTGATAGCAGAGCTTTCTGAAACCGAAGTCAGAGACGCTTTCCATGGGAGAAAGCCAGAGTTTGCCGAAAGGAAATAACATATGAAGAGATTATATTGATTGAATAAAAAGGTTGTGGAGATATTAGAGCAATGGTCTTATTCCCTTGTCTGTGGAGATTTGCCTATTACGATTTGTCTCCAGCCCCTTTTTGCTATTTAAATAACCCAAATCCTTTTATATCCCCCTTTATTTTAAACTTCATGACCACTGAACTGCTCACTTCCATCAAAAAAATCATCAAGAGAGATGGCAGGATTGTCGACTTTGACATTGCAAAAATCCAGGATGCCATTTTCTCTGCAGCACAGTCTGTCGGCGGAAAGGACAAGGAGCTGGCAGACAAGCTGGCAGCACAAGTAGTGGAATTGCTGGAAGAGAGATCTGCACATTCCACGCCTACTGTTGATATAGTGCAGGATCTGGTTGAAAAAACCCTGATTGAGCAAGGGCATGCCCAGACTGCAAAAGCGTTCATACTCTACCGGCACAAGAAAGACCAGGATCAGGAACGGAGAGTGCTGATTACCGGCATGAGGGATGCTGATGAAAATCTACAATTTTCCGATCAGGCACTTAAAATCCTGGAACGCCGCTACCTCCTTAAGAATCAAGAGGGCAGTGTTATAGAAACGCCAAAAGGGATGCTGCGTCGTGTAGCGCATAATATTGCCCAAGCAGATAAGTTTTACAAAACGTCAAAGGAAGAAGTCAAAGAAAGTGAGGAACAATTTTACACCCTGATGGCGGAACTGAAATTTCTTCCTAATTCACCAACACTTATGAACGCGGGAACTACTACTCAGCAACTAGGCTCATGCTTTGTTCTCCCTGTCGAAGACACCATGGAAGGAATCTTTGGATCATTAAAATATGCTGCCTTGATCCACCAGCGAGGAAGCGGAACGGGCTTTTCATTTTCACGATTGCGCCGCAAAGGAGACTTTGTCAAAGCCAATGCTGGCGTAGCGGCAGGACCGGTAGCGTTCCTGAAAGTCTATGATAAAGCTTTGGAAGCGATAAAGCAGGGCGGCATACGTCCAGGAGCAAACATGGCAGTGTTAAACGTCGATCACCCTGATATCATCCGCTTCATCGAGGCAAAAGGGAACAAAACCGGACTGAAGAATTTTAATCTTTCTGTCGCCATCACTGAAAGATTCATGAAAGCAGTAGAAGCAGACCGTGATTTTTACATCACCGATCCACGCTCCGGCAAATTCTGCGGCAAACTCCGTGCGAGGGATGTTTTTGCCATAATTACGCTCAATGCCTGGAAAAGCGGTGATCCCGGCCTGATTTTCATAGACGAGATCAACAGGAAACATCCCGCAAAACATCTAGGAGAGATCGAAACTACCAACCAATGCGGTGAAGCGCCGCTCCTTCCTTATGAAGGAATTGTCCTTGGCTCAATTAACTTAAACAAATTCATTAACCCAGAGGAATCGGATCTCAAGTGGGAGGAATTGAAAGAAACAGTAAGAACAGCAGTCCATTTCCTGGACAATGTCATTGACATGAATTCATATCCTATAAAGGAAATTGAAACGCAGACAAAAAAGACACGCAAGTTTGGGCTGGGAGTGATGGGCTTTGCGGATATGCTGGTGAAGCTGGGGATTAAATATGATTCAGATCAGGGCTTGGAGATGGGCGAAAAAATATTATCGTTCATCGAAGAAAATGCCTACCAGATGTCTTCAGAACTTGCCAAGACCCGCGGTGTCTGTCCCGGATGGGAAGGGTCTGAACATCAGAAGATGGGCAGAAAAATACGTAACATGACCTGCCTTTCCATTTCCCCGACAGGGACAATAAGCATCTTGGCTAATGCTTCTTCAGGATGCGAACCATTTTTTGCCATCTCCTATCAAAAAACAGTTCTTGGCGATACGGAATTTGTGTATCTCAACAAAGATTTTGAAAAAGTAGCAAAGGAGCGCGGCTTTTACTCTCCAGGAATGATCAGGAAAATCGTCCAGACCGGAAGCCTGCAGGAGTTGAAAGAGATTCCCAAAGACGTGCGCGAGATCTTTGTTACCGCTCAAGACATCAGTCCGGAATGGCATATCAAGATGCAGTCCACGCTGCAGAAACATGTTGACAATTCTATTTCAAAAACGATCAATTTTCCACGCACGGCATCAATAAAAGATGTAGAAGATGCATATCTATTGGCATGGAAAGGAAAGTGTAAGGGAATAACTATCTATCGTGATGGATCGTACGAAGATCAAGTTGTAACAATCGGCGAGGGGCAGGATTGAGAGCCAATTCCGGCTTTTGAGGTGAAGATGGCGATATATACAAAAATGGGGGATCAGGGCCGGACAACCTTTTTTGGCTGCGGCATGATCGGCAAAGACGATCCCCGCATTGAAGCTCTTGGCGCTCTTGATGAGCTTAATTCCACTATTGGGGTTACGTTATGTTCTGTGGAAGATACAAAATTACGGGAAATGCTGCGCAAGATCCAGAATGACTTATTCCAGGTTGGCGCTGATCTGGCAGGTAGCGCCTTGCAGAACGATTCATTGCCCAGGATTACCGAACAGCATATTAAGGAAATGGAAGCAGAGATCGACAGGCTGGAAGAAAAAGCAGGCCTGCAGACGAAATTCATCCTTCCCGGAGGAACATCGGCAAGTGCATTTCTTCATCTATGCCGTGCCGTTACCAGAAGGGCAGAACGAACGCTGGTGAAAGCTGCCGGAACGATACATCTTAATCCCGAGATGCTGCGCTACATCAACCGCCTTAGCGATCTTTTGTATGTCTTAGCCAGGCAGGCCAACAAGGAACTGGAAGTTCATGAACAGCAGCCGATTTACAAATATTTTAATAAGGAATTTAACATCAGTACAGAAAATGTACCTGAAGATGCACAAAAAGAGAAGTGATAGCCGGAGGTGGAAGGATGGTCAAAGAACCAGGAAAAGTCATAAAAATACTGGATCGGGATACCCATAAAGCAGTAGGCAGGGTTGCGGCCGGATATAAGTTCGTCCTTGAATTGTACAACGATCTTGAGGCTATTGAGCGGGAAAAAGATACGCAGAAAGCTATCAAAGAGGTCAAGAAAGGGATCATGATCCTGCGCTGGGTTGGGCGAGCTGAAGCCAAGATCGACAAGGCTGAGAAAAAGATTCTGGCTGATTTAGCTGAACTGCAACAGACAGGTCTTCCTGCTGCATTAAGAACAGATAATCTCAAATTAGCGCAGCAGCTAGCGGTTGCAGAAGCAACCTTAGTGAGGCTGGCATCCACCTTCAGGGGAAAAATAAAAGGAGAGTTACAGGAGATCATGACCGATGAAGCATTATTGGAAGAATATCAGGAAAATATCGACAAGACGCAGAAAATACAACATCATCTTGCCGCACTATGTAACAAAACAAAGGAAGAGCTTAAGGAATTAGAGCGATGGATAGGCACTACAGAACAGATACTTCGTTCCATCACCGGATTTGGCCAGACCTTGAAGCGTCTTCAGGCTGGTAATGCTGTTATGAACAGAGCGGCATAATCATAGCATTGTCAAAACGGTATCGGCAACATTTTTATGACTTCTTTGTTTCTACTCTGCTATCAAAACAAAAATTTTATTAAGACAAAAATTTTCTTTTCTATAATCTTATTCCGGATTGTGGGAAAAGAGGTGTGTTTTGAGCGCTCTGGGGAAGTTTCCCAGAGGCTTAACCACATCAGAAGATAATTGAAGATACACATCTATGAAAGAGGTGCAACAACATGGCAAAGAAATTAAAACTTAAGAAAAAAAACGGTGCAGTGGTTGATTTCCCGCTAAGTTTAGTGAAAAGCGTACTGAAGAAAGCCGGATTCGCCGGAGGACAGCTGGCTCTGGCCACAACGGGAGTGGTTAAGGAAGTGGCTAAATTAGCCGGGCAGGGGATCGTTTCTACGGCAGATTTGGAAAAGGCCATCATCAAAGCGGTTGCAAATACGAATGCCATTGTCATGGACCGGGCTAAGAAAGTCACCAAGAAGGCCTTTGCGTAAGAGTAAAAAGACCGTAAACATTAATAGTGTTTTTAATTTATTTTTTCAACTATACACTTCTTTATATAAAACCCCCTCCCATAGAGTAGATGCTTCTCCAGCAATTGCAATTACAGAACATCCGCTCCTACGTTGATGAAACAATTACCTTCTCAAAAGGGTCAACACTGCTTTCGGGAGATATCGGATCAGGAAAATCAACCATCCTTTTCGCTATTGAATTTGCCCTTTTCGGCACCTCGCGCCCTGATCTTCCTGCTGAATTACTGCTCCGTAATGGAGCTGCACAAGGCTCTGTGGAGCTGAAATTAAACCTCTGCGGGCATGATGTAGTTATCAAGAGGCATCTTAAGCGGGAAAAAGATGCAATCAAGCAGCTGCCCGGGCACATCATCATCAACAATGTCAAAAAGGAACTGATGCCGGTAGAGCTGAAAGCAGAGATTATTTCTCTTCTTGGCTATCCTGAAGAACTGGCCAGCAAAAACAAGAATTATATTTTCCGCTACACGCTCTACACTCCCCAGGAAGAGATGAAATTGATCCTGCAGGAGAATAGCGAAACAAGGCTTGACGTCCTGCGAAAGATCTTCAATATCGACCGATACAGAGTCATACGTGATAATCTGGAGCGGTATTTGAAAACAGCACGGACCAATATTGCTATCCGCACGACAAGAATCGAACCTCTCGATGATCAAAAACTGCGTCTGGACTTGCTGGTAGGTGAGATAAAGGAACTGGAAAAGAGCATCAAAGACCTGCATCCTGAACTCTATTCCTTTCAGGCAGCGATAGAACAGCAGAAGAGGGAGATAGAAGCTCTGGAGCAAAAACAGAAAGCATTCTTGGAACTGCGCCAGCGCTACAGGACAACGACAGCTATCATTTTGGAAAAGAAAGAGCGAGAACAGAGATTAACAGAGCGGAAGGAACACCTGCAGCAGGAGATAAAACAGTTATCGCTTCCTCCTGGCGCAGAGGCCTCGGATCTAAGGAAGAGGTTGGAAATCATTGCTGGGCAAAAAAACTCCCTGCTCAAATTAAAAGTATCGCTGGAACAGAAAATACAATACCTGCAGGCAAATATGGTGAAACTGCAGCAGGAGCTTGGTGTTCTTTCAGAGACTGTTTTAAAACTCGAACAGAAAAAAATACTCCAAGAGAGCTTATCCCTGGAAACGTCACCCAAAGAGAGCCTTGAGCAGAAACGGAAGGAAGTAGAAAGTCTTCTGCAGAAAACAAGAGTTCTCATTGTGCAGAACAAGACGCTTCTTTCCCAATCGAAGGGGATTCAGGAAACCATCTCTTCACTTGATAACTGTCCAACCTGTCTGCAGGCAGTGCCTGGTGAGTATAAAGACGAGATCATCCGCCAGGAACAGCAAAAGATCGGCAAAGCATCCTACATTCTGGCTGAATTTGAAGCCAAAGAAGCAGAGATCATCACACAGAAGGAGAAGATCGAATACGAAGCACGGGAAATGGTGAAGAAAGAAAACACTATTCTTACACTGACCGTGGAGATCCGCCAATTAGGAGAAGCGAAAAAAGTGATGGAGCAAAAGAACGAAGCGGTACAGGGGCTTGCAGAGGAACATACGGCGTTGCTGGAGCAGAAGAACAACATTAAGGATCAATCTTTCTTGGAATTTAATAGACAGGAAGCTGAAGTCCAGGAGCTGCTGCGCGTTTGTGCAAAAAAAGAATTCTTGGAAAAAGAAAGCTGTGAATTGCTTTCTGAAATTGCGGAAAACAGGAAGAAGATTCTGAATCTGGAGGCAGAACTTTCTAGTCTTGCAGGACAGGTAACAGAAAAAGAGGATTATACTGCTGCTATCGAAGCAAAACGGCTGGAGTTTGCTGAAACCAGCAAGAAAGAAAAGGAAAAAGCGATCCAGATGGCGATGCTGCGCACAAGACATGATACTCTCGCCAAGCAGGAAGCGGAAGCAGCAGAAACTGTAGCAAGATTAACAGAGGAAAAGAATAAGCTAGTGCGGTTGCAGGAGACTTATCGTTGGCTGGATGAATTTGTTATGAAAGTGACCTACACCATTGAACGGCAGGTGATGGTTCACATTCACGCTCATTTCAACCGCATTTTTCAGGAATGGTTCTCAATC
>Ga0209542_10002397_pt1 | contig 42018 bp, 37 predicted proteins | sample RifCSPhighO2_01_FD_184028 | JGI IMG/M metagenome (GOLD analysis project Ga0209542, IMG submission 184028) | Soil microbial communities from Rifle, Colorado - Rifle CSP2_plank highO2_0.1 (SPAdes) (version 2) | ecosystem: Environmental > Terrestrial > Deep subsurface > Rock core/Sediment ... | reverse complement strand
TTTTTTATCAAATTCAAAGCCTCTGGTGACCCACCGACATGAAGATACAGGGCATCACCATATTCAGATAACCAGTCTAAATAATAGGCTCGCGCGCTTCGGACCGGGCCAACTTCCTCCACTAAATCGTCTCCGTCATACAAAGCCATAAAACGGGTTATACTACCTTCTACCGGCACCTCATAAACCACGCTGGCGACCGCCAATCCGCTTTGTGGCCGAGCATCAATATGGTTATCAATCATGACGGCGACGACTTGTGGTGTTACTTTTTCCGAGCTAGTCACCCCTCGTCCATCCAAAGCGCTAAAATAAATAAATTCCGGCGTGGAAGAGGCGCTGTTCGATTCATTAACACCGTTCCAAGCTGTTTTTGAAAGAAAATCCAAATACACTAAATATATACCGACAACCACGACTAAGCCCAAAAAGTAATAAAGCCACTGACGATTAATTTTAACCATAAAACTATAAGGCCAAACAATAATTATTAACATAATAACACAGTACCAATAAAAAACCAGAGAGGCTTGTGCACTCTCTGGTTTAGTTGGTCGTAAAATCGGTTACTTGTCCTTCTTTTCTTCCTTTTTCTCCTCTTTCTTATCCCCACCCTCGGTAGCCACCGCCCCCTCTTCACCCTCTTCAACCTTCTTTTCCTTAACGTCTTCAATCTTCGAAACGTCCATGGCCGCTGCTTCTTCTTCCATTTTCTTAATTTCTTCTTCAGTCATAGCTGGGGTCGCCTTTACCACCAAATCTTCGGCATGAGGATTAATAATTTGAATGCCTTCTGGCAATTTAAGATCTTTAATTTTAACCATGTCGTCAAAAGTGGCCAAGACCGCCAAATCAACATCAATATGAGATACCAAATCCTTTGGCAAACATTCGACTTCTACTTCTTCTAAAGTACGAACCAAGGTACCGCCCGAAGCTTTAACGGCTGGAGACTCGCCAATAAAATGCAATTCAACTGTCGCGGTCATTGGTTTGTTCATGTTAATGCGGCGCAGGTCGACATGGATAATCCGGCCGGATAAAGGATCCAATTGAACATCCTGGACCAATACTTTTCCATCTTCCTTACCATCGATTACTAAATCGATCAGACTGGACTCACCAGCCGCTTCGTACAACTTAACAAATTCACTCGTGCCCAAGCTTAATGCTTGCGAATCCTTTTCCGCACCATAAATCACCGCTGGTAAATCTTGTACTGTTCGAGACTTGTCTCCTCTGGCCTCCCTAAGTTTTGCTTGTAGTTTATAAACCATATCGCTTACGTAAATTTCCTAACTTAAAGTTAAAATTTCTAAAAATTTCTTATTGCTTAATTCTTCGTGCCCAACCAATATTTCGTCCAAAGTTAGTGGTTTCGCCGCATGGAGCTTGTGGGCGTCCTGAAAATTTAAATCCGTCACCATCCCCACCGAGCTTAAACCTTGTCCCATATGTAAAACCATGGCCATAAAATGACCGCGGCAGGAACTACAGGTAATATGCACAAGATTGGTGTTACCCTTACTGGTTACTAGTCGAGCGGTTTCCTTTTCGTAATTTTTTGAACAGATCGGACAACGGCTCATAAACTTAACCACCTCTTGCCAACTAGTATCATCTGACTTATTAACGAGCATACAACGGGCTTAATATTATACTAAACAAGCGAAATTGTCAAGCCTGGACCAGACAACTTATATATCTTACCACTAGACCGTGGGTTAGATCAACCATGTGGCTCAAACTGGCTAAACAAGTAGGCCCCGACGACGGCCGCTGTTTCTGCCCGTAGGGTCGTGGAGCCTAAACTTAGGACTTTAAACCCCTTTAACTCCGCGAGTTCCTTTTCCTTTTCGCTCCAACCACCTTCTGGACCAACCCACAAACTGAACTCGCCCTCCCGTCTTTTCCCTAACTTTTCTATTCCAAACCCCTCTTGGTCAAGAAAATAGTTACTTTTCCCTTGCGCCTCGTTTTCCAAAGAATCTTTAAAACTGATCGCGTTTTCGATTTTCATTAACCAGGCGCGACCAGACTGTTCTGTCGCTTCTTTGACAATCTTATTCAAACGGGCATAGTTAAGATTAGTTTTTACAGTATGTTCAGTGATAAGTGGAACTATTTTAGTCACCCCAATCTCGGCGGCTTTTTGCACGACCCACTCCCAATTATCTCGTTTAACAACCGCCATGTACAAAGTTAAAGAAAAACTATCTTCTACTTCCCGTCTAGTTAAAATTTTAACTTTGACCGATTTCCCCACTGTTTCAATTTCGCAATCTAATTCTTCTCCTTGTCCGTTACCTAGTATTATTTTTTCTCCTCCCGACAAATTCAAGACCCGGCTGATCTGGTGAACCAATTCTTTATCTTGGATCTCCAAACTATCTTTTACGTCTTGACCGTAGTGAAAAATAAAATGATGAATTTTCATAAACGTATTTTTCTTTTAGAACGATTAAAGGCAATCGCAAAACGATGGGCTTCGTCTCGGACCGCAATTAAAAGATTTTTGTTATGCTTAACCCAGGCAGAAAATTCCGTTGGATTTTCGTTAAAAGGTACCAGAAAAAAATCATTACGCTTGCGCTCTGGTCCTTTGGCAATACCGACTACTGGCAGGGTTAAATTTCGTCCTTCTAATACATCTTTGGCTTTGTTTACCTGTGGTTTGCCACCATCGATTAAAATAAGGTCCGGGGTTCCCCAATCCTCACGTTTTAGACGCCGTTCTAAAACTTCAGCCAAACAATCCACATCGCTTTGTCCGACAACAGTCTTAATATTAAATTTACGATAAAAAGATTTATCTGGACGACCATTACGGAATACTACTAAACTTCCAACTTTATCGGTGATACCAAGATTAGAGATATCATAGCCCTCAATCCGAGAATAACGATTAACACTAGAGTTTTCCGACTCATCCCCCACAAAACTTTCGTTAATCATCGCCATATCTTGCACGTGGCGAAGCGATCGGAGCTGATTCCGTAAACGAGCGGCCTCCTCAAACCGCTCTTCATGGGATGCTTTTTCCATTTCTTTTTCCCAAACACGAACCAGCCCTTTCTTTTTACCCCGTAAAAACATGATGAGTGGTCGAATCACTTCCTTCCGGTAATCCTCCGGGCTAATTTCACCCGTACACACTCCCAAGCACTGCTTCATCTCATAATACAAACAAGGTCTCTTTTGGTTTGGTTGACAAGTAGAAAAAAGAAAAATCTGACGTAAAGTTTTCAAGGTCGCCCGGGAATTTAGATGCGGATAGGGTCCGAATAAATATTTTATCTGTCTATATGCTACCCCACCTTCTACCCTCAACACTTTCAGATCGTGTTCACGGATCGTTGCCACCATTGGGTAAGGGTCACGAAAGATAGAAATATAATTCCAACTTTTATCATCCTTGCCTTGGACGTTATATATTGGCTGGTATTTTTTAATATATAGCGACTCTAAAATAACCGCTTCGAGCACTGAATCGGTTTGCCGGCATTTTATATCCCCAACCTCATGAATCATTTCTTCAATCGGTCGAGTAGTTTTCAATCGTTTCTGAAAGTAACTCTTTACTCGATCACGAAGCGAAGTAGCCTTCCCAACATAAATTAATTCGTGGGAAGCACTATAGAATAAATAGATACCGGATGAATCGGGGAATTTTTTAATTTTTTCTTTAAAATCTACCATATTAATCCAAAGGGCTTTTGATCTTCTGTAAATTATTCACGGCTACTTTAGTATATATTTGCGTCGTTTGCAACCGGGCATGCCCCAAAAGCTCTTGAATATACCGTATATCTGTCCCATTTTCCAAGAGATGAGTGGCAAAAGTATGGCGCAAAGTATGCGGCGAGACACGCTTATGAACGTCGGCTTTCTCGGCCGCCTGCCCAACAATTTTGGCGATAGTTTCTTCGGTCAGTCGTCCACCATGACCGTTGGTAAATAAATAATCTCCACTTTTTTTAAGCCTCATCTGTTTGGTCAAAGTTTCTTCCAATGAACTGGGTAAAACAGTTAGCCGGTCCTTCCTCCCTTTGCCTTGAAACACCCTCAAAACCATTCGATCCAAATCTATGTCGCACATTTTAATATGTGTCAATTCGCTTACGCGGACGCCTGTTCCATACAACAAACTAACAATGCATTTATGTTTTGGGTTAACTAAGATGTTAATCATCTCAAACACCTCATCCCGAGACAACACCACGGGAATATGGTGAGGCTTTCGCGGATGAGAGAAGTTAATAAAAAAATGACGATGCCAAATTTGTTTGTAATAAAATAACAAAGCATTGTAAGCAACCGAGACTGTACTCCCTGACCATTTCCCGGCCAAATAATCTAGATATCTTTTAACATCTTCTGCTGTAATTGAGCGGGGATCCTTTTTAATATAATCTAAAAACTGTTGGTTGTGTAATAAATAAGATTCGACAGTTCTGGGACTGTAATTCCGTATTCGTAACTCACGTTCCAGATTAGCCAAAGTATTGCCCTCCTTCATATAGTTTGCTATTATTTACTTAGTTTATACCCCATGGGGATATAACCCTAATTTCTAAAATATTTTACCATACCTTAGCCCTTTTATCCACTAGTTGGGATAAAAGTAGTTATCCAAAATGTCTGTCGCCCCGCAAGCGGGTCGCCAGCCACTTCGGATAACCGCGACCCATTAGCTGAAATACACTTTTTCTTTTGGTTTCTAACGTCGCCCGTTTTTCTATAATAATCAAATTGATTTTTCATTAAATATGATGTTTTCTCCGCTACTCTACGAAAACAATTTTTTATGAGGGAAAACATGGTGTATTCGCTTGCTGCGTACCTCCGCATGCAAATACGATTTATTTAAATTCACAACGAGATCCCTTGAAAAAAAACGTAAATTATAGTACATTATTATTAATTTTAACTCATAATAAACACTTATGAAGAATACAAAATTCATTTGGATTATCGCAATCATCATTGTTGTTATAGGAGCGAGTATTTGGGCATTTAGCAAAAACCAGCAACCTACTGCACAAAATCAAGAAACCATCAAAATTGGTTATCTTCCTCTCACCGACCACTTACCTCTTATGGTGACTTCGGGTAATGATATGTTTGAGGGATTAAATGTAGAACCTGTCAAATTTACCGACTGGCCATCTTTGGTTGAAGCACTTAAAGCAGGCAAAATTGATGGTGCACACATCATCAATACACTTGCTGTAAAAATGGTATCAGAAGGATTTGAGGGTCAAGCAGTTGCTTTATCTCACAGAGGTGATATCGGCCTATCAGTAACCTCACGCAATCCTATTACCGATGTACAAGAATTAAAAGGAAAAACCATTGCTGTCCCTACTCGTTTTTCCCCTCATTTCATGATGTTGCATAATTATCTAACAAGCAACGGCATTGATGTTGATAAAGATGTAACTATTCTTGATGTTGCCCCACCAGATTTTATCTCAACCATGGCTTCTGGAAAAGTTGATGCGTTTATAGGCTCAGAACCTTTTCCAACATTGGCAGAATCTAAAGAAATCGGCACAACATTCAAATTATGGGACGAAATGCAAATTGAAGGAACTAATGGTTTGGATTGTGTCATAGTCTTTTCCACAGACTTCATAGACAATAGTCAAAACCTTGTACAATCCTATGTTGATAGTATTATTAAAGCGGGATTATATATAGAAAACAATCCGCTTGGCGCAGCTACTGTGGCGTCTCCTTTCATGCTCAATATAGCACCAGAGCTTTTGGTCAAGGCAATTGATGAACCAAAAAACCGAAGTAGCTATGATAGCCTTACTCCAGTGTACAGTGAATTTGAAAAGTTCCAGGATTACATGATCAAAGTTGGCTTGATTAAGGAACCTATAGATCTAAAAACATTTGTAAATGATTCCTTCGCTAAAAAAGCATACAGAGGACTTTAATCTAAAACAGAATGAACAAAACAAAACGCCCAGTATTGAAAATTGGTTATTTACAAATCACCGATCACTTAATACTGGGTATTAGCCAAGCTCGCGACGCTCAACGATTTAGTTTTTTTGATTTAAAAACTGTTCGTTTTGATTCTTGGCCTGAGCTAATAGTTTCATTGCAAAATGGTGCAATTGATGGTGCTTTCATCATCAATACACTAGCAATGGAACTTTATGCTAAAGGCACACAATTACAGTGTATTTTACTTAGCCACCGAGAAGGGCTTGGTTTGATAACACAAAAAAATATTAAAAAAGCGAGAGATCTTAATGGAAAAACAATTGGTGTTCCTCACATAGATTCTGTTCACAACATTTTATTGAAGCAATTCATTGTAGACAGTGGATTAAAACCAGATGATGTAAATGTAAAACAAGTTGATCCACCAAATTTTGTTAGTCAATTGTCACGTGGAGAAATTGACGGTTACTTTGGTTCAGAGCCGTTTGGTGCGCAGGCTGAAGATCAATATATTGGAAATGTTTTAACATTGTCTGGCATGATTAAAAAAAATCATATTGATTGTGTGTTAGTTTTGCAACAGGCTTGGGTCGAAAGTAGCCAGGATGCTGTAAATGAATTTACAGAAAGTTTGATTAATTCTGGAAGATTTATCCACGAAAAAACACAAAAAGCCAGTGAAATAGGCGCCGCATTTCTCAATCAATCACAAAAAGTCATACACAATGTAATAGAACCCAAAAAAGGCCGTGTTAGTTCATGGGATCTCGTACCTATTACGGACGAGTTTAAGGAAATGTTTGATCTTGGAAAAAAATACGGCGTACTCAAGTATTCATTAAAAAATGTAAATGATTTTGTTCAATCACAATATGCAATATTTGCATACAAAAAAATAGCAGAACAAAAAACAAGACGACACAAGACACTCGATACGTGGAAAAAATTTATTTACCCCTTACTAACTTTTTCGTTTCTGTTTGCTGCGTGGGAACTATTAAGTAAAATTGGCATTTTGAACTCAAGTCTTTTGCCTGCTCCAAGTGAAGTATGGGTGGCGACAAAAGAAATTTGGAAATCTGGGGATTTAATTGACAATGCGTCAGCAAGCCTTTATAGAGTCTTTTCTGGATTTATTTTGGCAGCGCTGACTGCAATACCATTGGGATTACTCATTGGCACGAAAAAATATGTCCACTTTGCTTTTGATCCACTCATTCAAATTGTTAGAACTATCTCACCAATTTCATGGATACCATTGGCGATTTTATGGTTTGGTATTGGCAATCAGCCAGCAATATTTATTATATTTATAACCGCTTTTTTCCCAATACTTTTATCAACAGCTCTCTCTATAAAAAATGTAGATCCAATTCTTCTAAAAGTAGGAAGAAATTTTGGAGCAACAAATGCTCAAATCCTAAGAAAAATTATACTTCCAGCAATTTTCCCATATCTCATTATTGGTCTTCGTATTGCCCTTGGAATCTCGTGGGTTATTGTTGTAGCCGCTGAAATGGTCGGTATGAGCTCTGGGCTTGGCTTTATGATTCTAGATGCAAGAAACTTCTTACGCCTAGATCTTATTATTTCAGGTATGCTTATTATTGGTATTATTGGATTTATCCTAGACATAGGGCTCGGTGCGATAGAGAAAAAAGTAAAATCCAACTGGGGTATAATAACATAACATTATGACTTTCATCAACGTAGAAAACGTCAATAAATTATTTCGTGGAAAAAACAAAAATTCTGACGAATATGCTCTTGATTATGTCAATTTTTCAATAAAAAAAGGAGAATTTTTTTGTATTTTGGGGCCCTCTGGATGTGGAAAATCCACTTTACTAAACATGATGGCGGGTTTTGAATTACCAACAAACGGAAAAATAGTAATAGACAATAATGAAATGAAAGAACCAAGCCCAAAATACATTTCGGTATTTCAAGAATATGGGCTGTTCCCATGGCGCAGTGTTTCAACAAATATAGGTTTTGGTCTAGAATTTTCTGACAAAAAAGAAACTACGAAAAACAAAACACTGGAAGAGTATACTAAGCTGGTTGGACTTGATGCTTTCAAACACAAATCACCAGTAGAACTATCTGGAGGAATGAAGCAGAGAGTTGCGCTAGCAAGAGCATTGGCAGTACACCCGGAAGTCCTTTTTATGGATGAGCCATTCGGTGCGTTGGATGAAATTACCCGAATTACACTTCAAAAAGAGTTGTTACGAATTTGGGAAGAAAAGCAAATAACGATCATCTTTGTAACCCACAACATTGAAAGCGCAATTGCACTCGGTGATAGAATAGCAGTTATGACTCCGCACCCTGGTAAAATTAAAAAAATAATTAATTTACAAATCGACAGACCAAGAGACATTGCATCACAAGAATTTGAAAATATAAAAAAAGATATTCTATTAGAATTCGGTATATCTTAATGCCACACGCAATCTTAGAGTGTTGGCGGGGGGCACAATTCACCCTTTTGATTTCCCTCTTGTGCCCCCGCCAAATGAAAAATCAATTTGACCATTATAGAAAAATAACCCTATCGGGTTAAAAGAAAAAGCGTACATCAGCTAACAGCGTGTATGCGGTTCCGCTTCGCTCCACCCATATGCTGACGCACATCGCATACACGCGTACATTATGTGTAATAAATTTTTGATTATTTGTTTTTTTGTGAGTGACGAACGACGGGGAGAGGGCAACGAAGGAGTGAATTGAGGGGGGTATTAGGTGTTTTCGCCCATTGCGAAATTGGCTCAAACGGATTTAATTTATAAGGGAAAACACAGACACAAATATTGTTTTTGCAGATAAAATCTGCTACTATAATAACTGTTTATCATTAAAATAATAAAATATGCCAGATGAAACTAACGAGGGTAACGTACCTATTACTGCGGAACAAGAGCCTGCTAAATCAAAACAGCAGGAATCAATAAAATCGCCAGAAGAAGAATTGGCAGAATTACAGATTGCTGTTGAAAATGCAAAGACAAAAAATGAAGAACTGTCAACAAGTTTAAGGGCAAGGTATGTTGATCTTATTAAAAAAATAGACAAGAGCACGCCGTTATTTGTCGAAATTTTAAAAGCAAAAAAAACTTTTGACACAAAATTTCCCCAAAAAAAGAAGGAATCTGGACCGGTATATAAAGATAAAACCCCAGAAGAAATTTTGTCTATTCGCACTGATCTGCCGGAACAGGAACGACAGATTTTTATTGATTATTTTAATAAATTACCAGTTGAAGTCAGAAAAAAATACCATAAACGTTTGGTTGAAACATTGAAAAACCCCGATTTGATTAGTACAATTACAGCTTTGCGCGGAGCTACATTTGAAATGTCGCGTTGGGTTGTAATTCAAAGTCAAGGTTTGGAAAAACTTGACCCTACTCATAGTGGCACGACCATTAAAGTTGATTTTGTCGGCTATGGTCAGCCACAAAAAGGTCATAAACTAGACGATGAATTGGGACCAATACACCCTCACAAAAGCTCACCGATTGAAATTGATGTGCCAGTTATGCGTGACGGTAAAATGTTGGTTTACGAAACAAAAAAATATACTCGCATGGCTTACGGGTCAGAAAGTGGGTCAAGAAATCAAATATTGAAATACCAAGCAGCAATAGAACAGGGCAAAATAGCAGCCGCGACCGTTGAAATAAGTGGACGGGTTGACCGTAATTTTTTACAATGGGCAATGGGTGAACGTGTAGGTGACTTTGGAGCTGTACCACAAGTAGAAATGATTTATTCATACCAACTACCAAGCGGAAAAGAATACCGCTTCGTGCTTAAACGTACGCGGGGTAAAGATGGTTTGAAATTCACTAATGAAGAACGTTACGACGAAACTGATCTTAAAATTGTTCGTGCTATTCAACAGTCCATAGCAGACAAAAGAATTATTGGTCTGATTTGCGATGTCAACATTAGTCCTGATGAGGCTTCGGAAGACCTAAAACCTTTTTTGGATAATCCAAGAGGTATTACTGATTTAGAGGTATTCGATGAATACGATGAATTACAAAGACTTGTAACAACTCGCAAGTTAAATGAAATTCACGAAAAAAGTTTGGTAAATAAAGACAATCGTAGGGGAGCACTAAACCCTGAATTTGCCAATCCCGCTTTTATTCGCAAACTTGTTGAGGAATTTCAAGACTTTTTAGCACAAAATCCTGCTATTGCCGCTGCTAAAGGTGCATATGTGCTTAAACCAGAACAAATAGAATTAGCAGTAGAGAGAACTATGGCGGCTCTGGAAAAGGTGGCTACGTTTGAAAGTACACGCCTATCGGGCGAAGACGAAGTGCCAAAAAAAGAAGAGCGGGTAAGAATGGGCTACACAGGACGAGTTGAAGGAGTAACTTTAGACGTTGATCATGTCATGATGGACGCAATTTACAGTATTGTTAAAGAAGGTTTTGAGGAACCTTTGGCAAAAAAAGCAGTCGGTGACCAAAATTTACCCTTATTTTTTACGCCTCATCCAACTAGAGAAGGTATTTGGGTTTTTAAATTCAAATCACAAAAAGAGTTTGAGGCACAATTAGTAACTGATCCTGTTTTAAAACAGGCTTATGACAAAATGCCACGTAATAAAAAAGATAGTTTAGCAAAAACATTTAAAGAATCAGAGTTTGTTCGCTCTTATGATTGGCCAGAACGTTTTCAAGAAGCAGAACAATTACCAAAAATGTTAGAAGGTCAAGATAGGCGTTATCAAGAAATACAAATTAGCGACCCAAAAAATTCCGATAATCAAATTATACGTCAGGCAGATACTAATGATACCGCAATAAGAAAAACGGAATATTTAATTTTAAAAGAAAATATTAAACGTGCACGGGAATATGTGAAAGGTGGAAAACGAGAAAGTCAAGAAAAAAGAAACATCAGCAAGATTGAGGCAGAACTCGTGGTGCTAGAGGCAGAAAGTGATTCCAAAACTAAAGCTATGCAAAAAGTAGCGGAGGAACAGGGTCGCGAAATTCAAGCTAAAGTTGGGCCACTTTTAGGAGAACGTAAAAGATTAGAAAAAGCAAACGCTCCAGCGGCAGAAATTGCGGCTGTTGTTACACAAATTGATGAATTTAATAGACAACGTTCCGCTCTATTTAACGAACTGCGTGTTCTTTCTACTGAAAATCAAATCAAAGAACAAGCTTTGTATGAGCAGCTCGAAAGTTTGTATAAAAAAATTATACCTACAGCGGAATGGAATACATTCGCACAAAGTATAATTAAACGTATTGACCAAAATATTATTAAATTTATTTATGCTGTAACAGCCGACGGCAAAGTTGTTGTACAAGAAGAAGTAATAAGAGGTGATGTGAGTGGCCGCGCTGCCCACTCGGAGTTAGCACAAGGACGTAATACTTATGGTGCTGGTGAGTTAGCTTTTGAAAAAATAGGAAACAATTGGGTCTTAGTAGAAATAAATAATGGATCCGGACACTATCGTCCAGACGCGGTGGCTACCTTACCATATGTAAAAAGTTTATTAGCGCAAAAAGGGCTGGATGTTTCCCAGGTTGAGTTGGTAAATAGTATTTTACGTGGCGCACCACTTAAAGATGCGTCTGTATTTTAAAAATATTTTTTATGGTCACTATTTCATCAGGCAATCGTCTCATTAAGACAAAAATCGCTTGCTTAAAAAATGAGTTAAACAAAGAACAGGAAAGGCGCAATGCTTTGTTAAAAGAATTAAAACAGATACAAAAAATGGAAAAATCTGTTGTGGCTCAAAATGATAAACAAAGCATTGCTAAAATAAAACAACAAATCCTCGATAATTAATTCTAATTTATTTTTAATTTTATCATATGTCAACAGAAACACATTTGACTAATAGCTGTGCTGTGTGTGGCACACCAGTACATATAGGATGTGAACATACAAAACAAGGTACAAAAGAATCTCAAGACAAATCGGAACTTACCCATGAGAGGCTAACTAACATGCAAAATTTAGAAATAGAAGTAAAAGCAGATTTTGGCACTGCATTAGAAACTTTGAGACAAGAAACCGGCGCAGACTTACAGCCTCGACCAGACGGTTACCATTTAACTATTGTCGGACCTACCGAAAGCAAAATTTTAAGTACGCTTGATGACACCACTCTTGCCGAATTACAACAAATAAACGCCCAAATCCAAAAAGGCGAGGGTATAGTCGTGAGGGGGATCGGCTTTATTGATGGGGCTTCATCACAATACAAAATGCGTGAAGTAGACAAAGTCAAAAAAACTGCTTTTGTCGCACTTGATATACCGGCCTTACAAGACTTTCGTGCCAAAGTTGGTTTACCTAAAAAAGATTTTCACGTTACGCTTGGGTTCGTGGGTGGTGATGTTCACATGCAAATAGTTGGCCAAGAGCAAATAAAGCCAGGTAGTCCAAAAATGAAAGACATTACCGCCCCTATACCAAAACAGGCAGACCAACGCTTTGCGTCGATTGCCTTGCCGGAAATGACATACGGTGGATTAGACGGTCAAATGAAAGAACGAAAATAATCTTTTTAATGTCCACAGTCATTCTGTGAAATAATCTAACTCTTAAAAATATGTCAAATTCAACTCGTGATACTAATCTAGTTGATAGCGGTTTTTGTCCGCAGTGTGGCAACAAAATGCCTTGTGCGAAACATTTGCACGGTGACTCAGAGATAAAAGTATGGAAACCCGTGACTTATGAAGGCTGTTCGCCTAGTTTGCCAAAAGGCGGAGCAGTTGTCAATTTAGAGCAAAAATTAGCGGCACACACTTTGGTTTTGGATACGGGTGCCCATACTAAATTTTTAGACCAGTATAAAGGAAGGGATTTGACGCCGGTTGTTGTTGATGAGATATATAAAGCAACGATTAAAGATGGCGTTATAGACCACCATTCTGTTGATATGTTTTTAGCAGCTCAAGGTATACATGTTGAGAAATGTGCTACTCAGATGGTAGCTGATTATCCGGGTGAAGTTTTAGCCATGACTGAAGAAAACCAGATAATTAATGTGGAAACACACTTTGATGGCGACATAGATTCTGTTTGTTCTTCTTATCTTACAAAATCATTAATGGAAAATGGTCGTTTGCCTGATATCGGTCCAGCCTTAGCGGCTTTTGCCAACAAGATAGACTACGGTCGTTCTCAGGAGATACACCCAGATTTTATGAAGCCGGAGTTTTTTGTTAATACTTTATTGGGTCTTTTTGAATCAATTAAATTACAATGTAAAAAACGTGCCGGTCAAGAAATAAGAGAAAAAGGATTCTCCCCTGCCATTTTAGCAAAACATGAAAAAATGATAGGGGAATCGATGTTTGAATTATTAAATGTTGCCAATGTCATGGCTGTCGAATTAAATATTTCAGGCGATGTGAGTGCTTTGATAGAAAAAGTTGGTACACAGACAAGAGAGTTGATTGACGCTGGCCGACCTTTGATTGAAGAATCGTATAGACAGTTTACTGAGGATTTTGAACAAGCACAAAGAATGCAAGCGGTAGTCAAGGACAGAGAGGGAAATGATGTTGAGGCCAATTTGATTATCTCGCAGAGTAAAGATCCATTAATGTTTACCAACTTGAGTTATGCTCGTACCAGTCCTAATACGATTGTGGCCGTATTCGCGGGATCAGATCGTAAGAGTGGTGACATGTACGATATTGGCATAACTCCTGATCAGGCCAAGGTATTTGATTTGCGCAGTGTGTGTTTGGCCTTAAATAAAGCGGAGAGAGAAAAGAGGGACGCTGTTTATGCCAAACCGGCCAGTGAAAGGACGGAGGGCGAACAAAAGATGGTGGAGGATTGGGATGCTCAAAGAGCAGAAGGCAAATTTCGTGATGCTTTCGCCAATCTTAAAGAAATGATTGCTCGTGGCGAGGTAGACGTAGCTAACGTGTTAGATGTTGATCCTACACCACTTGTAGCTGGCGACTCACTTATACCAGCATCTCGGACTTCTTTGCTGTCTTTTAAAGAATTTGACGAGGTGTTAAAACGATTTGTAAAATAATTTTATAATGCTGGCATCATAGATAAAAAAATTTTAAATCAAATAGTTAGACACCACCGGCAAAGCCGGTGGCTTGATGAGTAGGATCGCCCCAAGGGCGATCGGTCACGGACCGACGTTAGTGAATAAAATTAAAATGTACCTTCGTTTCGCTGGTCATTGCCTTCCTGTTCGCGAATATATTGTTTGATCTCTACGACGTCATAACCGACGGTCGAAACGTTGTAACCTCGTGCCCAAAAGTTCTCTCCCGTAAAGTTTCTTTGTTTACCGGAGAACTGTCTCGCGATCGCAATGGCGCTTTTGCCTTTCAGAAATCCGATGATTGAGGAAACCGCATGTTTAGGTGGAATTGAAAAGAACATATGGATGTGGTCGGATATTGCCCCAGAGCACTTTTCGTCGATACTTAGGGATAAATACCACATGGTATTTACAATCCCAATGTGAATGAGCTAGACTGGTGTAAAGGTTCGTAGACATAATATGCCTTTCTGCCGGTGGTGTGGTTTTTTCATCAAGCCACCGGAGGAAAGTATACTATGCTATTTGTTCTTAAGGAACGGTCAAACCTTTTCGAGTCGCACCGCTCGAAGCGGTGGATTACCGTTGGGGGTAACTAGTATTTAAAAAGCCGTGGAGTTGTTATGAAAAAAGACAAAAAATTACTGATGAGCAAAAAAAGAAATGGTACCTAGGATTCTGGAAAATGTAGTAAACTAAATTTAACCATATGTTAAAAGAGTTCAAAGAATTCGCCGTAAAAGGAAACGTCATCGACATGGCGGTCGGCATAATTATTGGCGGAGCCTTCGGCAAAATCGTAAGTTCACTAGTCACTGATATTATAATGCCGCCCATTGGGCTACTAATTGGAGGAATAAATTTTTCTAATTTTTCTATTACTCTTAAAAAGGCATCTGAAACCGGTGGGGCGATCACCTTAAACTATGGTTTATTTATTAATACTGTGGTAGACTTTCTAATTATCGCCGCCGCCATATTTATAATAATTAAACAACTAAACAAACTAAAGAAAAAAGAAGAAGCCAAGCCGGTTGGACCCACCGAAGAAGTACTACTACTCCGAGAAATTAGAGACCAATTAAAAAATAAATAATAATTATAAGTAATATGACCGAACCAAATTATAGCCAAAAAGAACTTCTTTATAACCCCAAAAACTGGGTATTTTTTGCCCTACTGCTAAGCCCTATTTTACCAGCCATATTTTATTATCGAAACAGTAAACTACTTAATACCGTTCAAAAAGGCCGACGGGTTTTGATCGGATCTATCCTCTATGTTTTGGTGATTGTTATAATCATCTCTATTTTTGACTATTATGCCAGCCTAATCACCGTATTGGGAGCGGTCATATCGGCCGTTGTTTTTAGCCAATTAGCCAAGACACAAAATGACGCCTATGAAGAAATGAAAAAGACAAAAAATCTTAAAGGCGGCCGAAACGACGTTCCGCTCGCTTTATTATTTTTGCTTATTGGGATTATGTTTGGCTTCGTCGTTCCTTATGTCGTTAATAAATATACCGAGAAAAACGTTAACGCAAATTATATTTATCAGCCCCTCAACCGAGTACAATAAAAAGGACTAAACTATGAAAACCGTCGGCATAATCGGCGGGCTAGGCCCAGAAACAACCGCAGAATTTTATCTAGATATTGTTTTTTCATGTTACAAAAAAACAAAATCTGCCCGGCCAGGTATAATTATTGCCAGTGTTCCTTTACCTTATCAGATCGAAGAAGATCTCATTACCAAAAATATCGGCTCGGAAAGGTATATCCCCTTTCTAATCGACGAAGCAAAGAAATTAGAAACAGCGGGTGCGGATTTCTTAGTTATACCTTGTAATTCTCTTCATGTTTTTATCAAAGAAATCAGAGAAACGGTTAATATCCCGGTTTTAAGCATTATCGAAGAAACAATAAAGTTCTTCAAAAAAAACAACCTGCATAAAGTTGGCATAGTTTCTACTTCCGCGACCATCCAAAACAAATTATACGAAACCGCTTTCGAAGAAAACGGCATTACTCATGTAACGCCCAACGATTACCAACAAGCAAAAATGGGAAAATTTATTCTTAACCTGGTTACGGGACAACAAAAAAACCAAGACCGTGAGGAGCTTATCGAGATAATCAATGACTTTGAAAAGAAAAACGTTGACTGTGTCGCGCTCGCTTGCACCGACCTTCAACTACTCATCCCGAAACACCCCCGATTAAAAATTTTCGACACCATGAAAATATTTGCCGATGCAACTGTCGAAGAAATCTTAAGGTAAACACCGCCTTTATGAGAAAAGTAATCGTGGCCTCAAAAAATCCAGTAAAAATACAGGCGATTAAAAATGGCTTTGCAAAAATGTTATCAAACGATAAATTTGAATTTATCAGTGTTACTGTCCCCTCTAATGTTGGTGAACAGCCTTCTACTGACGCCGAAACACTTACTGGAGCCACCAACCGGGTGAATAACGCTTTCCAAGAAATCAAAGGCGCCGATTTCTATGTTGGGATCGAGGGTGGCGTAGAAACAGCCGGAGAAGAAATGACGGCCTTTGCCTGGGTAGTAATAAAATCTCAAGAAAAATACGGCAAAGCAAAAACTGGTACCTTTTTTCTCCCGAAAGAAATAATAAAACTAATTAAACAAGGCAAGGAGCTAGGCGAGGCCGATGACATTGTTTTTAAACGCTATAATTCTAAGCAACAAAATGGGGCGGTGGGAATTTTGACTGGCGACGCAACGGACCGAACTACCTATTATACTGAAGCAGTAGTATTAGCGCTTATTCCATTCAAAAATCCAAACTTGTATTAAACAAACTTTCCAGTTAAAGCAACCACATGAAAAAAAAATTAATTTTAATAACTATCCTAGGCGCACTGTTGCTCGGTGGCTGTACGCTACGATCAGAACAAACAGCAACAATAAATAACAAACTAGATTTAAGTAACCGAGGTTTAAAATCCGTTCCTGAATACGTTTTTAAACAGACCAACCTTGAAGAGTTAAACATTTCCAACAACCAACTTACTGGGGCAATCCAAGCGGAAATTAGACAACTAAAGAATCTTAAATACCTAACCGCCAGTAATAATAACCTGACTGGCGTCCCGACGGAGATAGGACAATTAATAAATTTACAGGTCCTTGACCTGTCTAACAACCAACTCACTGGGTTACCCTACGAACTTGGTAATTTACAAAATTTAAAAACTCTTAACCTGTCTGGTAATAACTATTCAAAAGCTGATTTGGCAGTGATAAAAAAGAAGCTACCGACCAACGTGAATATTATCCAATAAAAACATGCGCAACAACATCATCCACCCTGGGGCCGATGAACTGAAGTATGAGATAAGAGAAATCGTTGAAGTGGGAAATAAAATTCAAAAAACTGGTTTACCGATCATCTGGGAAAACATCGGTGATCCAATCGCCCAAGGCGAATATCCCCCGCAATGGATTAAAGACATCATTTCCGACACTACCAAAAACGATAACTCCAGCTTTGGTTATTCCCCAACCAAAGGACTTTTAGCTACCCGTGAATATATCGCCTATGAAAGAAACATCGAGGGTGGGGCACAAATTACACCGGACGATATTCTTTTCTTTAACGGTCTGGGCGATGCGATCGCTACTATCTACAATTATCTAAATAAGAATGCCCGGGTTATCGGGCCAAACCCCGCTTATTCGACGCATTCATCGGCCGAGGCCGCCCATGCCAACTCTCCACACCTGACCTATCGCCTGGATCCCGACAATAACTGGTATCCAGATTTACAAAATTTGGAAAATAAAATTAATCAATATCCCGAGATATCTGGCATTCTTATCGTTAATCCGGATAACCCCACCGGCATGGTTTATTCCCAGGAAGTAATCGGCAGAATCGTCGCTCTGGCTAAAAAATATAATCTTTTCATGATTTCCGACGAGATTTACTCCAATCTTTTTTACGGCGGCGTTAATCATAAAAAATTAGCTTCAGTAATTGGCCAAGTACCAGGCATCGCCATGCGCGGCATTTCCAAAGAGTTCCCTTGGCCCGGATCACGTTGTGGCTGGATTGAATTTTATAACCGTGACCAAGACAGCGACTTTGCTCGCTACACCAAAACTATCCTAGACGCCAAGATGCTGGAAGTCTGTTCGACTACCCTCCCCCAAAAAGTATTACCAAAAATAATGGGTGACCCGAGATATTATCCTTATCTGGCGGAGCGTAATGCTAAATTTTGGGAAAAATCCCAACTGGCTTACCAAATTTTTTCCCAAGTTCCTGGTTTAAAAATCAACAAAGCTTACGGGGCATTTTACATGACCATACTCTTTGAGCCCGGCGTGCTAAACAACAAACAAACCTTGGCCCTATCTAACCCAGATGTTGAAAAAATCATCAAGCCTTTTATTGACTCCCCCAACCTAGATAAACGGTTTGTTTATTATTTGCTAGCTTCAAAAGGAATTTGCGTTGTGCCGTTATCCAGTGGTTTTAATTCCAACCTGTATGGATTCCGAGTTACCCTACTTCAACCTGATCTAAAAAAATTTACGAAAATTATGGAAACGATCGCGGAAGCGGTCAACGAATACTTGAATTAATTCCGGCTTTTTAAAAACACCGGCTTGCCGGTGTTTTTAACTTACAGTATACCCTTCAAATATTTTCCAGTATAACTCGTAGTTGAACGCCTTGCTATTTCTTCTGGCGTACCAGTTGCCACCAGCTCTCCGCCTTTGTCACCGCCTTCCGGACCCAAGTCAATAATCCAATCAACACACTTAATAACATCAAGATTATGTTCAATGATCATAACCGTATTACCCTGGGCAACTAACCTCTGCAGAACATACAACAGCTTTCGCACATCATCATAATGTAGGCCGGTCGTCGGTTCGTCTAATAAATAAAGTGTCTTATTGGTACCGCGCTTGGCTAATTCACGAGATAATTTAATTCTTTGTGCTTCTCCACCGGACAAAGTCGTCGCTGATTGCCCGAGGGTCAAGTAATCCAACCCTACTTCGTTCAACATCTTTAATTTGTCATTAATGAGTGGGATGTCTTTAAAAAAGTCTTCCGCTTCTTCAACCGTCATTTCCAATATCTCGGCGATATTTTTGTCTTTATAATGTACTTGCAAAGTTTCTTGGTTGAAACGTTTACCCTTACAAACATCGCAAACAATTTCTACGCTTGGTAAAAAATGCATCTCAATTTCTAACATACCCTTGCCTTCACAATTTTCACAACGACCGCCCATCCCTCGATGCGAATCCTCATGCGGTGGGTTAGATGGGACATTAAAGCTAAACCGTCCCGGGCCATAACCGCGCAATTTGGCTTCCGTGGTCGAAGCAAACAACTCGCGGATCTGATCAAACGCCTTAGTGTAAGTTGCCGGGTTAGACCGAGAAGTCCGGCCGATCGGGTTTTGATCAATCGTAACAATATGATCAATGTATTCTGTCCCCACGACTTCTTTGCATTTGACCGGTTTATTATCTATACGAAACAACCGGTTAACAACCGACTGACGCAAAACACTATGCATAAAAGTCGATTTACCCGATCCGGAGACACCGGTCAAACAAACAAACCGACGCAATGGTATCTCCACTGATAAATTTTTTAGATTATTTTCATACGCCCCTTTAATCTTTAGTTTGGGTGTCGCGGCATCAACTTTTCTTCTTTCTTCCGGCACTGGGATACTGACCTCGCGTCTTAAATATTTACCGGTTAAAGATAATACCGCACTCCCGATCACCAAACTACCAAAATTGTCAGTCTTTTTGGACGGGGCAAGCATTTGTTTTAAAGGCCCCGAATACACCACTTCCCCACCATGTTTACCTGCCCCTGGCCCAAAATCTACAATCCAATCACTGGTTTTAATCGTGTCCTCATCGTGCTCAACGACAATAATGGTATTGCCAATGTCGCAAAGATTGCGAAGAGTATTTACTAACTGCTCATTATCTTTTTGGTGCAAACCAATCGTCGGCTCATCCAATACATATAAAGCTCCGACTAGCTTTGTCCCGACCTGCGAAGCCAAACGAATACGCTGGGCTTCACCACCAGACAATGTTCCCGCCCGCCGATTCAAAGTTAAGTAGTGCAAACCGACATTATACATAAACTGTAAACGACTGTTGATCTCATTTAAAACCGCGCCAGATATCTCTCGTTCCTGTTCGTTTAACTCCATATCTATCTCGGCAAAAAACTCTCGGGCCTCACCAATTGGCAAATTGGTAGTCTCCCAAATATTCCGGTTGGCCACTTTAACCGCTAGAGCATTTTCATTCAACCTTTTCCCATTACAACGCGGACAAATTTCTTCACTAAATAATTCTTTTGTCCCCAAACCAGTACAAGCCGGGCAATACCCATAAGGACTATTAAAACTAAACAAGCGCGGTTCAATTTCCGGAAAACTATACCCATCTTTAGGGCAAGAATATTCCGTACTAAATATTTGTTCGCTTTTATCCCCGTAAATCACGGTACATAAACCGTTCGACAAGTCCACCGCTGTCTCAATCGCTTCCCCCAATCGCCTAGTTTCTTCTTTACTAATAAGCTTTCCCTGTAAAGGAATTTTATCTACCACAACCTCAATCGTATGCTTGTTATTTTTTTGTAAAATAATCCGCTCACGTAAACTTTTTAGTTTTCCATCCACCCTAACTTCGAGGTAACCAGAGTTATACAGATCATACAACATTTGGTAGTACTCACCCTTACGACCCCGAACAACAGGAGACAAGATAACTGTCTCCCCTTTCTTATCTTGTAGATTATTTTTAAATTTTGTCTGCATTTCGTCGGTCGTCATCTTTTCAATTTTTGTTCCGCAAATCGGACAATGCGGCTCACCAATCCGCGCATACAAAACACGGAGATAATCATAAATCTCGGTAATAGTCGCAACGATAGAACGCGGGTTAGCACTGTGAGCTTTTTGGTCAATCGAAATAGCCGGAGATAAGCCTTCAATCTCTTCGACATCTGGCTTCTGCATGCCGCCCAAAAATTGTCGCGCATAAGCCGACAAACTTTCAATGTAACGACGCTGTCCTTCGGCAAAAATAGTATCAAAAGCTAAAGACGACTTGCCGGAACCAGACAAACCAGTGAACACGATCATCTTGTTGCGCGGTAATTCTAAAGAAATATTCTTTAAGTTGTGCTCCCGCGCCCCCTTAATAATTATTTTCTCTTGCATAAATACGCCAAAAACGGCCCTAAATGGGTCGCTACCCTTAATATACCTGGTTTAAAGAACTACTTCCTAGCTTACCCGTAAAAACTTAGGCTGTCAAACACTTACTTCCTCACTTTTACTCGCATCCGCAATTCCCTAAGTTCGTCGCGCAAAATTGCCGCCAGTTCAAATTCTAGATCTTGGGCCGCCTCTTTCATCTGTCGTTCCTTATCTTTAATAATCTCTTCTAATGGACGAGCGTCGCCTAAAGTATCCAGGTCAGTCAGACCTAATCTATCTGTCTTCCGTCCCGTTTTCTTATCTTTAGTTTTGTCTCTAATGCCAAATTCTTCTAAAATGTTTCGAATAGTTTTCTCAATTGTCTTCGGGGTAATTCCATGGTCTTTGTTATATTTTAACTGTATCACCCGACGACGACTGGTTTCCTCAATCGCTTTTTTAATTGAACCGGTTAAAACATCCGCATACAGAATAACCTGCCCGTTGACATTACGAGCCGCCCGGCCAATAGTCTGGATAAGACTGGTGGCACTGCGTAAAAATCCTTCCTTATCGGCATCCAAAATTCCCACCAAAGATACTTCGGGCATGTCCAACCCTTCACGCAACAAGTTGACACCAACTATTACATCAATTTTCCCTAGCCGTAGATCGGTAATAACCTCGATTCTTTCTAGGGTGTCTATGTCGCTATGCAAGTAGCGCACCTTCATCTTCTTTTCTTTCAAGTATTCACTCAAGTCTTCCGCCATTTTTTTGGTAAGGGTTGTCACTAACGCCCGTTCGTTTTGTCCGACTCTTTGTACAATTCGCTCCATTAAATCTTCCACTTGAGATTTATTGTTTTTACCACCGGTCACCGGCTGAATAATAATTTCTGGATCGATCAACCCAGTGGGGCGCACAATCTGCTCGACCACCTGTTCACTTTCCGACAATTCATATTGGTCGGGCGTAGCAGAAACATAAATGACCTGATCAACCCTTTGACCAAACTCCGTATACTGAAGCGGTCGGTTGTCTCGTGCACTTGGTAATCTAAAACCGTGTTCTATAAGCACATCCTTACGAGATTTATCCCCCGCATACATACCGCGTAACTGGGGAATGGTGACGTGAGATTCATCAATCACCGTTAAAAATTTGCCGCTCCCCTGTTTTTTCGCACCATGCGTAAAATAATCTAACAGAGTAAACGGCGGCTCGCCGGGGGATCGCCCATCAAAATGTCGAGAATAGTTTTCAATGCCATTACAATAACCAAGGTTTTTAATCATCTCCAAATCATAACGCACGCGACGTTTTAATCTTTCATGCTCCAAAACTTTGCCTTCTTTTTCTAATTCTGCTAAGCGAACTTCTAATTCTTCCTGGATGCTAGAAAACGCGGTATTTTTCAAATCTTCACTGACGACATAATGTCGCGCTGGAAAAAACCAAGCGTCTTCAATTTCTCGTTTTACTTTCCGGGTGACTGGATCAACCCACTCGATTCGTTCAATCTTGTCACTGACTTCAAAACGATAAATCATTTCTTCGTTAATCGGCATTATTTCAAAAACCTGGCCGCGCATTAAAAATGTCCCGCGTTTTAATTCCGCGTTAGTGCGAGTAAACTGCATGCTGATTAATTGCTCCATCATACCCCGACGATCTAAAGCTTGACCTCGACGCAGGTGTAAAACAATTCGTTCATACTCTTTCGGTGAACCAAGTCCATAGATGGCAGACACCGAAGCAACGATAATCACATCCGGCCGTGATAACAAAGCTTGTGTGCAAGCATGACGTAGGCGATCAATTTCTTCATTGATCTGAGCTTCTTTTTCGATATAAGTATCGCTGTGAGGAATGTATGCCTCTGGTTGGTAATAATCATAATAACTAACAAAATATTCCACGGCATTATCTGGAAAAAAATCCCGGAACTCATTGCAAAGCTGGGCGGCTAAAGTTTTATTATGAGCAATAACCAAAGTCGGCATCTGGACTTTCTCGATAACATTGGCAATCGTAAAAGTATTATGTACAAAAAGCCCCCCACTACCAGCAAGAAAAGTCTCATTATCCTCAACAGCAAAATCATAAACATAATCAACCCCCGGAGTTTCCTTTACTGAGCATATTTTTGACCAAAAAAGTTCACTATTACTCCCGACTAATTCAATTTCATTAATATCAAAAAACTTTAAATTTTTTCGCGATTCTTTCTTTATAACCCTGAACAAACCGTCAAACACCTCCCTTGAAGGAGGTCGGCTTCCGGTTTCAATCATGGAAATATAGCTTCTGTTTACTGAAGCCCCCAAGGCTAGTGTTTTTTGAGATATATTATACGCCATCCTAACTTTACGAAACCACCGGTTTACCGGCAGAATGTCAACATTAGTATTTGTCCTATCTCTAAAACAGCCCCCTAAGCTTATATTCTTTCTCTTAATAGTAAAACCAATATTATTGCTAAAAGCATGTATAAATTCTTGCCCAGAAATTTGCACTTCCCATACATCACTTTTTCGTTGAGTATTAGGAATACGGACCAAACGTTTTTTTATCCTACCTACAATCCCAAAACGTAATAATGCGTAGGCTATCTCTGCCGCTAGTTGGCCACTTACAGTAGCACAAGATACGGTTATCATTGTGTTTACACAACCATCAGCCGAAAAATATGCACTTAATAATTGGGATAGCTGACGGTTAGATAACTGGGGCCAAAAACTTGGCAGGTGTTTATTTTTAGATTTATCACCACACCATTCCTTAAGTAAATCAGTAAATACAGAAGAGGATATTTGGTAATCAAAAGTACCAGGACGGTGGTGGAAATGAAGACCAAAACGTTTACACCATAAAAAAATCCCCTTCATCACCTCTTTATCACCAGTAGATAAAATAATATAATTTTTTTCTGCGTGTCCTTCTCCTATATAATACCCAATTAAACGTAGTAGTACATCATCAAGCGTAAAAGATGTGGGAAATTGGTAACGAGAAATCTTTGAGCCAATTGTCGCATTTTTTATTAAATCAGGGAAGCGAAAAAATAACTCTTGAAATTCGCTCAATTTAATGCGCTCATTTTTATGTACTATACTCCAGCATTTACTTTTACCCAAAATGTCATTAATTTCTTTGCCATGACACTTATAAACATCACTAAATGTTGGAACGTTAAGATAGTATTTCCTCTGTTTCGACAAATATTTTATTAAATCTAAATTAGTTAAACTACAAACGGGTTCATCTAATTTTCTAGGCAAAGGTAGCCGATCTGTAGTAATTATCTCATCGGTTCTAACTAAACACATTTTCTCGTCTCTAAAAACAAAAAAATTATGATCCCCTGTCACAACAACGGTACGTCCACATTGGCTTGTTACTTCATACAGTTTATCTGGAGACAAGTGACGTACAAATTGTAGTATACGCTTCCATTCAGACTTCTTTGTGTTTGGATCAAAACTACACGCAAAAATCTCTTCTTTAACATCATCCGCGGAAAGGATTTCCGTTCTACCATGCGACTCCTTAATATTGTCTTTATATTTTACAAATAATTCTGTAATAAGTGATCCGATTTTTATACACTTGATGATATCGTCAATTTTTATATATACCAATGTATCTGCTACTACACTTTTTCCTGAGCCTGTCACGCCTAATAAGGTTTGCTTTTTAAAATCGCTAACCAGGCCGCGTGTTAGTACTTCAATGGCCTTTGGTTGATCACCAGCTGGTTTATAGTTGGATTTTATTTTAAACCTAGGCATCTTATTAACAATTAAATTCCCTTACTTTAGCCAAAATTACTCTAGATATCCTACCATGACTTTGCTAAAAAGGCAATATTACAGTATCATGACCAGTCACTTAAAAAAGTGAGTTTAACTCTTTGGTCGTGAAAAAACAAAAAACTCGCTTTGAAAACGAGTTTTTGTTTGTTTAAAATTAGTATTTCCTGATCACCATACTCTCCGCAATACCAACCAAGAGAAGGTTGATCATAAGCGATGACCCGCCATAACTAACAAAAGGCAAGGTCACACCGGTTACCGGCAGGATCCCAATATTCGCCCCAATGTTTACAAAAAATTGAGTAAAAAATAAAATAACAATCCCCGAAACTACGACTGCCACAAAATCATCGGCGGTTTCACGCACAATTTTAACTAATCGCCAAATTATAACTCCATACAAACCAAGCAAAACTAAAACTCCAACAAAACCCAACTCTTCACCAATAACCGAAAAAATAAAGTCTGTCTGCGCTTCAGGCAAAAAACGTAATTGACTTTGAGAACCAAAACCTAAACCGCGCCCAAAAAACTGCCCGGCTCCGACCGCGATAATCGACTGGTTAACATTATACCCCGCACTCAATGGATCGCGTCCTGGATCCATAAAAGTAAGCAGTCTTTCTTTTTGGTAAGGCTGTAAAAGGAAAAACCAGGCCAAAATTCCAAAAGTTAAAACCCCGCCCACCAAACTCAATATATGCCATCTGCGGGCGCCGACTAATAACATTATTCCAAACCAGATCATCCCCAACATGACTGCCGAACCTAAATCTGGTTGTAACATAATTAAAGCAATGAGGACAAAAGTCATTACGAGTGTGCCATAAAAAAATAATGACCGCTCAAAACGCCGACCAAAATTTGCAATAACGTAACCCAACATTAAAATTAATCCCACTTTTGCTAACTCAACGGGCTGAAAAGAAAAACCCGCCACCGAAAACCAACCCGTTGTACCACGTATTGTTCGGCCAAAAAATAAAACTGCAACTAATAAAATTAGAGCAAATAAATACCAGAGCTTGGCCGTATAACGAAAAAAAGAATATTGTCTAAGCCCAGCGACTACTAACAAAACAATTCCAATGCCAGCGGCTAGTAATTGTTTTTTAAAATAAACAAGTTCTCCACCACGGGATAAATCAACGCTATAAATTCCCGCTAGTCCCAAAGCGACCAAAAGTAAAACCGAAAGCAAGAGCCACCAATCTATACTTTTGCTATAAAGTTTTGTTAACCAGGGCATAACTATTTTTCCGGCGCCAAATAAACCGTGCGGTTGTATAAATCAATCTGCGGGAAAATTATCGCATCAGTCGCTCGTAGACTTGGTACAAAATGCCTTAAGTCCACTTCCCTCACTTCTAAAGACCGGAGTGAGGTTAACTGCAAAGGGACAATGGCTACCAAACTTTCTCCATTTTGAACCAAGGCAATGTAAAATTTCGGTTCAACATAACCAAAAGGTGTATTATTCCGTAGTTTAAAAGTAATTATATTGGCATTGGCTCCACCCTCCTCCGCGGCCGCAAATTTAAAATCTTCAACCGTAAAATCCAATCGTTCTTTCTGCCAAGCATCTACTTCGGTGACTAAATGGGGAGATATCCTCTTCCAAGCCATATTTTCAATTACCAAAGTGTTGCTACCAAAATTATTTTCAACTCCTAGTTCGGCAATCAAAGTTCGCGATCCGGGCAAAACAAAACCTCGTCTGATTTCAGTTTTGACATCACCGCCTAGCTGATAATAATAATCAAATTCAGCCTTAAGCCTCGGATTAGGGTTGCTAACTTCGGTCACGAGGTCACTCTTATTCACCCCTCCTGGCAAAACTTGCGTACCAAAAATTTGTAAACCCTGTGGTTTTAAATTTTCATTTACTAAAGTATAATCCGGGAATGTTGCTAGTCCTTGTTCAGTACGACGGTCGCTGTCTACTCCAAAAATAACCCAGTCTCCCCACTGCCACAAACTAAACCCCCATAGCCCGAGTATGGCTAAGACGAGCCCCACAACCGCCGAGCGGTACAAAAACACCTTGTGCTTAACATACCAAACACTAAGTTTATATTCTTTGGTGCCAAATTCGCCGGTCGGGTCAACATAGGCATTAATACCAGGCTTCTTTTCCTTCACCACTTCAGCCTTTGGTTCAGCTACCGGGTGTTGGTTGTTCTTTTGTTGATAAATATTTAACATAATGCCCTTATAGTATACCCTATTTCCCGCTTTTTTAAAATATGCCTTACAACCCTTGTGGCAAACACACTTTTATGATAAAATAACTACGGTTTTAACCCTTATTTTTTATTGATTTTTTGATTAATCTTATGCCTATCCGCAAAGTTCATGGCCATGTGGAGGAACCGGCCAAAGCCCCTGCCCCGAAACCAGCTCCTGCCAAAAAAACTGCCTCAAAATCCGATGGTAGCTATAGTGCAAAAAATATTACCGTCCTAGAAGGACTTGAGGCAGTACGCCGTCGTCCCGGTATGTACATCGGTTCAACCGGACCTACCGGCTTACACCATCTAGTGTGGGAGGTCGTAGATAACGCTATTGACGAAGCCATGGCTGGTTATTGTACCCAAATTATCGTTACCTTGCTCCCCGACCACCTGGTTGAGGTCATAGATAACGGCCGCGGTATCCCGGTGGATATTCATCCCCAACAAAAAATTAGCGCCCTTGAATTAGTTTTGACTAAATTACACGCTGGCGGCAAATTCGGTGATGGCGGTTACAAAATTTCTGGTGGTTTGCACGGCGTTGGTGTTTCTGTTGTGAATGCTCTTTCCACATATACCAAAGCCGAAGTACACCGCGATGGCCAAGTCTGGATTCAAGAATACAAAACTGGTAACCCACAAAAAAAGGTACATGCCATCGGTAAATGTAAAGACACTGGCACCACCATTACCTTCCGACCTGATGATAGCATCTTTGAAACCATTGATTTTGAATGGGGTATAATCGTTGATCATTTGCGCCAGTATGCCTATCTCTCTAAAGGCATCCACATTATTATCCGTGACCGACGCTCCGAAGAAGAAAGAGCAGTGGACAAAACTGCTCTTCAGTTTCCTCGCCCCGATTACCAATTTTACTTTGAGGGCGGTGTCGCGTCCTATGTCCGTTACTTAACCCATAATTCACAAATAAAAAACGAGACTATCTTCTATGTAGATAAGGAATATGAAGATGTCAATGTAGAAATCGCCTTGCAATATACAGATGAATATACCGAGTCTTTATTTGCCTTTACCAACAACATTCACAACTTAGATGGTGGCACGCACGTCGCTGGTTTCCGCGGTGCCTTAACTCGTAGTTTAAACACTTATGCCCGTAACAAAAATATTCTGAAAGAAAAAGATGGGAACCTAAGTGGTGAAGACGTACGAGAAGGTCTAAACACTGTTATCTCCATTAAAATACGCGAACCACAATTCGAAGGTCAAACTAAATCTAAGCTTGGCAATACCGAAGCTAAGGTAGCCGTTGAATCTGTGATGGGAGATGCTTTCCTCATATATCTTGAGGAACATCCGAAAGATGCTGAGGCTATCGTTGGTAAATGTTTATTAGCTGCAAGAGCCCGCTCCGCCGCTAAAATTGCTCGTGATACTATTTTACGTAAAGGTGCCCTGGAAGGATTTACTCTCCCCGGTAAGCTGGCTGACTGCTCCAGCCGTAACTCTGAAGAATCTGAATTATTTATTGTGGAGGGAGATAGTGCTGGAGGATGTTGGGATGGAAAAACTAAAGTAGCTTTGGCAGATGGGAGATCTGTTTCATTCGAAGAATTGGTGGAAGAAGAAAAACAAGGGAAAAAGAACTTCTGTTATACCATAAATGATAAAGGTAACGTCGAAACAGCACCAATACTTAATCCAAGAATTACCAAATTTCAAGTTGAAGTTATTAAAATTATTTTAAATAATGGTGAGGAACTAATTTGTACTCCCGACCATCGTTTCATGTTACATGATGGTAATTACAAAGAAGCGAGGGATTTAACCCCAGATGATGAGCTAAAAACTCTAGACAAAATTAATACTACAAAATCTGTCTCCAACAAAATTTCCAAATTAGATTCTGTCGCCGAGCCAACTGACGTCTACGATATCGAAGTACCACATACCCACAACTTTGCCCTCGCCAGCGGAATATTTGTCCACAACAGCGCGAAGCAAGGCCGTAACCGAGAACACCAAGCTATCCTCCCGTTGCGCGGTAAGGTTTTGAATGTTGAACGAGCTCGTTTGGATAAAATTCTAACCAACAATGAACTTAAGTCTTTAATCATCGCCCTCGGCACCAATATCGGTGAACAATTTGATATTTCCAAACTTCGTTATGACCGCGTTATCATCATGACTGATGCGGATGTCGATGGCGCCCACATCCGAACCCTACTATTAACCTTCTTCTACCGCTATTTCCCCGATCTGATTACTGACAATCATATTTACATCGCTCAACCACCGTTATACAGTGTTAAATACGGTAAAGACATGCAATATGCGTTTAACGATGAAGAAAAGGAAAAAATCTTAAGTGGGCTAGGTGCGAGTCGAGACGAAAAAAACAAAAAAGCTCCAAAAACCAAAGGGGCGGCCGACGAAGAAACACCAGCTGAAGAAAATGCTGAAGAAACCGAAAGTCAAGCTATGGTTATAAACGGTATGAAAGTACACATCCAACGTTACAAAGGTTTGGGAGAAATGAACCCGGAACAACTTTGGGAAACTACCATGAACCCCGAGAACCGCGTTATTAAAAATGTTACTGTCGAAGACGCTGGTAAAGCCAACGAAACTTTTGAAATACTCATGGGAGACGACGTTGGAGAACGTAAAAAATTCATCCAAACGCATGCCAAGAGCGTCGAAAATCTAGATATTTAGACCGCGTTCGCCCCTCCTACTCCAGGAGGGGTTTTACTCTGTGGACACTTTCCCTTGACAAAAAGCCGTAAAGGAAGTAGTATTACTTCATCATAAGCGGCCGAAAAGGCTGTTTTTAAAACCAAAATATTATGTCAGTTGTAACTTCAGCAAAAAACTATTTTCTTGGCTCTTACGCTGAGATGAAGAAAGTGACCTGGCCCACCAAGAAACAGACTATAAATTATAGTCTTTTGGTTATCGGAATGAGTATCAGCTTGGCCCTATTCTTTGCCGGCCTGGATTATGTCTTTAACCTCGGACTAGAATTTATTTTAAAGTAAATTCAAAGCCCATTATTTTACTATGGCCAAACAAACCCTCAATTTAGGTAAGCGCTGGTATGTTCTGCATACCTACAGTGGTTACGAAGAAAATGTAAAACACAACCTAGAACAACGCGTTGAATCCTTTGCCATGCAAGACAAAATTTTTAATGTCATGGTTCCAAAAGAAAAGAAAATTAAAATTAAAAATGGGAAACGAACAACTGTCGAAGAAAAAATCTTCCCTGGCTATGTCTTGGTTGAAATGGTGGTAACCGATGACTCCTGGTATGTAGTTCGCAACACCCCCAATGTTACTGGTTTCGTTGGTTCCGGGACCACCCCGACTCCGATTGACCAAAAAGAAGTAGACAACCTGATCAAACGCGTCGCGGCTACTGAACCACAGCACAAGATTGACCTTGGTTTAAATGATGTTATCCGCATTGTCGATGGCCCATTTAAAAACTTTGAAGGTAAGGTTTCCCAGGTTGACGAGGAGCGCGGTAAGATCAAAGTCTTAGTGACCATGTTCGGTCGTGAAACTCCCGTTGAATTAGACGCCCTACAAGTAAAAAAGATTTAAAAGATAAACTATCCCTCACTGCCTAGACAACTAGGGCTTCTCAGTTCGGGAACTGAAATATATTAAAAATATGGCAAAAAAAATCTTAACCCAAATCAAACTACAAATTTCTGGCGGTGCCGCTAACCCAGCGCCTCCCGTTGGCCCAGCGCTTGGTCAGCATGGTGTAAACATCCAAGGGTTCTGTAAAGAATTCAACGATAAAACCGCTGATCGCAAAGGTGAAGTCGTACCGGTAGTTATCAGCGTGTACGAAGATCGAAGCTTTAGTTTTATCATGAAGACTCCGCCAATGGCTGAGTTAATTAAGAAGGCGGCTAATATCCAAAAAGGATCTGCCAAGCCTTTGCAAGATAAGGTCGGCAAGATCTCCAAAGCTAAAGTAAAAGAAATCGCTGAGAAGAAAATGCCGGATCTAAACTGCCACACTGTGGAAGCGGCCATGCGGATGGTTGAAGGGACAGCCAAACAGATGGGTGTAACGGTTGAGTAAAATAAAAATATTTTAAAAGACGATTCTTACTGAATCGTCTTTTTGTTTATTTTATAATCATCGCATCGCCAAAACTATAAAATCGATACCTCTCTTTAATTGCCTCTTCGTAAGCTTTTAAGATATATTCCTTATCCTTAACAAAAGCGGAAACTAGCATCAAAAGGGTAGATTTTGGTAAATGAAAATTGGTAATTAGGGCGTCCACCACTTTAAATTTAAAGCCTGGTAAGATAAACAGATTTAAATCTCCACTATATGGTCGTACTACTTCTTCGTTCGAGTCTTTGCTCTGGAGGGCAGCAATCCCTTCTAGAGTACGAACAGTGGTCGTACCAACTGTTACCACCCTCCGGCCTTCTTTTTTGGCGGCGTTAATAAGTGCCGCATTCTTTTCTGTTAGCTCTACCCATTCACTGTGCATCTTATGGTCTTCGACTTTATCTGTCTTAACCGGTAAAAAAGTACCAAGACCAACATGCAAGGTTACTTCAGCAAATTGTACCCCCTTGGCCTCTAAAGATTCAATAAGAGCTGGTGTAAAATGAAATCCAGCGGTTGGAGCCGCTACTGATCCCTCGTACTTTGCGTAAACCGTTTGATAACTTTCTTCCACACCTTTGCCTTTAATTATATTTTTAACATAAGGTGGGGTTGGTACTTCACCATAAGCATTGGCCTTGGCGCGAACCTCAGCATCGTCTTCCGCAAATTGGATCAAGACTGTTCCATCTGACTCTTTCGTAATTACTTCGGCGCTAAAATCTGGTGCGAATATTACACTCATCCCTAAACGAAGTTTCCGGCCTGGTTTAGCTAGGGCCTTCCAAACACCGGGGTTCTCCATCGGCCGAACCAAAAAAATTTCTACCTCCGGAGTATTTAAAATTTTATCAGACAACATTTCACCTTTCCCCAAACCACTAACTTCTTCGTCCAACACTACTCTACCGCGTAGCCTGGCTTTAAAAACTTTAGAGTTGTTCCATACCACCAGATCCCCCTGGCTTAAATAGTTTGTAATCTCAAAAAATTGTTTATGTTCAATAGTTTTAAGATCTCGATCAAGGACCATGAGGCGCGAACGATCTCTTGGCTCCATCGGTGTTTGGGCGATTAGTTCTTCGGGGAGATTGTAATCAAAATCGGAAGTTAACATAGTCTTTTATCGTAAATATCTATTTACATTGGCATTGTGTTCATCCAAAGTCCGGCCATAATAAATTTTACCAGTCCCATCGGTCATGAAATACCAATAATCATTTTTCTCCGGATAAATGGCGGCTTTGATTGAAGCGAGGCCAGGGTTAGCAATCGGGCCGAGCGGTAACCCGGGGTATTTATAAGTATTCCACGGCGAATCAACCTGCCGCTCTTCCGAAGTAGTGAACAAATCTCCAGTTCGGTCAGCAACATAATGTACACTAGAATCAACCTGGAGCGCCCAGCCCATTTTAATTCTCCGCCACATAATATCTGCCACTTTGGCACGGTCAGTGTCTAATTTTACTTCCTTTTCAATAATGCTCGCCATGGTCAAAATTTCATGCAAATCTTTTCCTTGTTTTTTGATCTCTTGCCGCATCGCGTCGTCAACTGTATCAGCAAAATGGGCAAAAACTTTTTCTAATATCTCTTCCGGTTTAGCACCCTCATAAACCCGATAGGTATCCGGAAAGAGATAGCCTTCGTAAGAAACTCCCGCCGGCTTGTCCTTGAATAATTCAAACCAGCGGGGGTCGCTGGCTAACGGTAAAACTGGCGCCTGCCGACGTACGGCGGGATAATTGTAGGCCGGCTCGCCTAATAGCTCATAAACATACTCTGGTTTAGTAACAATCCCCTTCTTCGCCCAATCTTCAGCCACTTGGCGCAAATTCCAACCCGGGATAATGGTAACATTAATTTCTTTTCGAGCAATTACCGGAGCGACCGGCTCCGGCTCTTTACGATCACGCCAAACCAAAATTAATGGGATAACGACGATAGTGATTAAAGAAAATATTTTTAACTTAGTATTTAGATTCATGGTGACTATAAATATTTCTTACCACCCCTGGATTCTATAACCTCCAGAAGTTTCTTCACATCTTGGGCCCTGTCTTTAGGACAGACCAACAGCGCGTCGGCCGTGTCTACCACCACCACATTTTTCAAGCCAATGACACCCAAAACTTTTTTGCCATGCCCATACAATAAAGAATCTTCCGTATCAAGATGAACCACCTTACCTTTCACAACATTACCTGCTTCATCGCCCCCATCTCTCAACTGGTTGTGTAAAACATCCCAAGCCCCAATGTCACTCCAACCGAACTCGCCTTTGATGATTAGCACCTCTTTTTTATTTATCTTTTCAGTCACGGCGTAATCAAAAGAATCTTTTTCAATTTTGTTATAAATCTCATCGACTTTGCTTTCGTCCTTACCTAAAAACTTTTTCATCTGCATCAAAGTACTATAAATACCCGGACTGTGTTTCTGAACGGCCCCTAAAAACTTTACAGGTGTCCACATGTAATAATTGCCGTGCCACAGATACTCGCCACTCAAAAGATACTTCGTGGCCTTAGTTAAATTTGGTTTTTCAGTATGGCCAGCAAAATTAAACACTTCGACTCCATGGTCTTCTAAATACCGTTTGCCAATTTTGGTATAACCCAAAACCGTGCTTGGGAAAGTCGCGGCAATGCCAATATCTAATAACTTACCAGTTTTTTTGATCATTTTTTCGGCAACCGTAAAACAAGCTAAATATTTTTTAGGGTCAACGATAAAATGATCAGAAGGAATAAAAGCCATCGGTTCATTCGGTTGGCTTAAAGACAAATGCAAGGCAACAAAACCCATTGCCCCGGCAGTATCCCGCCGACTGGGCTCAACAATAAATTTTGAACGCGGTGTCTTTGGGAACATCTTTCGCAACTGTGGCAGAAGTTGTTTGGTAGTAGAAAAATATATTTTATCTACTCCATATTTCTTCTTAAAACGATCATAAGTCTGTTCAACCAAAGCTTTTTTACCCAAAACCGGAGAAAATTGTTTGGGGGTATATTTTCTCCCCAAGGGCCACAACCGTGTGCCCGCTCCGCCCGCGAGAATTACTATATTCATAGAAATGCCAATAAATAATGAACCAGAAGAGCAACAAGTCCAGCCACTACCGCTCCCCCGACTGTATCTAGGGGGTAATGCACCCCTGAATATACCCTACCCCAGGCTACCCAAAGTGCCAAGGGTAATAATGACCAGGATAGCGGCAGGTTGTAATTTAAAGCGGTAAAAAACATCAGGAAAGCCGCCATGCTGTGATCGGAAGGAAAAGATTTCCAACTCATGAGTGGTCGGAAAAGCAACTGACTCTCCGGGTGTTTTAAATGTGGACGCGGCTCTTTAACAATCATGCCAATTAGTAAATTTATTATCCACGCCAAAGACCAGCTTGAGCCTAAAATAATAATCGGCTTTAAAATCGCTCGTTCGCTAGGATATCCCGCCACCATAGCCGCTACCGCAAACCAGGCGACCATAGCGACAATCACCCATTCCGCCCCAGCCCGGCCAAAAGCATCGAGCCATTTATTCTTCCCAACCAGACGATTTATGCTTAAAAACCAATTGGTATTAAAACCCATATAGATAATGTATAAGTTGCTTACTATTTTAGCAATGAATCGCTCCGCTGGCAATGGTTGGCTTACTCTTGAATTATTCAGCAAAACTGGTATACTGAGGGCATTAATCGCGCCCGCTAAGATAGTGGTAATGTAAAATTGTTTTGTTTGTTTCTAAAGATCGTTGCGTCCTTTAAAAATTTATGCTAAAATTGAACGAGTAAAAACAACGTAAAATAATTTATTAGTAGTTCAATTATGACGAGGTTCGACGACAAACAAAAGGCAATTGCCCTACGTTTACAAGGAATGAGTTACAGCCAAATTAAATCATCTTTAAAAGTCGGTAAAAGCACTCTGAGTTACTGGTTGTCTCCATACCCCCTGTCGCGGGAACGGATAAAAGAATTGCGCGATAAAAACGAAGGCAGAATTGAAAAATTTAGAGTCACAATGAAAACAAAAAGAGATCATAGATTAAAGACCATTTATGAATCAGAGAAAAAAAATATCTTGCCATTAAACAATAGGGATCTCTTTATAGCTGGGCTATTTCTTTATTGGGGAGAGGGCACTAAAAGCCATACGGCTGACCTGAGTGTTTCTAACACAGATCCATCAATAATAAACTTCTCTATATTGTGGCTTACAAAATGCTTAGGTGTATCTAAAAATAATCTAAGGGTGTATCTCCACTTATATAACGACATGGACATTGAAAAAGAAATTGAATTTTGGTCGAAAGTAATTAGCATACCAATAAAACAATTCTGCAAACCTTATATAAAACAAAGTAATTCAATAAAAATAAACCACAAACGCGGTTTTGGACACGGCACGTGCAATATCAAAATAGGTAACGCCAGATTAACAGAAAAAGTTCTAATGTCCATACAGGTAATCACGGACATGTTCATTAAAACGCGCCCATAGCTCAATGGTTAGAGCAACGGTCTTATAAGCCGTAGGCTGACGGTTCAAATCCATCTGGGCGCACGATTTATGAAAGACGAAAAAAATATAATTATTATTGACTCCGAATCAGCCGGCGAACGGCTTGATCTTTTTTTAGCTGAGAGACTTGGCATCACTCGGTCTCAAATACAAAAATTAATCACCAATAATGGTGTCACTGTTAATAAAGAGGCGCCGAGAAAAAGCGGACAAAAATTAGTTATCGGTGACCAAATCCAAATTCAAACAAACGATAGCACAACCGATAAAACACTAATTACCGAAGCACCTGTCTACCCTACTTTTACGTTTAAGGATATTAAAATCCTTGAAGAAACACCTACTTATTTAATCATTGAAAAACCGTGGGGAATGTTGACCCATTCAACTGAACGGCGAGAAAAAGACTCGCTGGCCGAACTACTAGTTCAAAAATATCCTGAACTCACAAAAATTGGCGAGGATTTACTTCGCCCCGGTATTGTTCACCGTTTGGATAAAGAAGCTTCGGGTTTACTCGTTATCCCCCGCACCGAGGCGACGTTCGATCATTTAAAAAATCTTTTTAAAACTCGACAAATAGATAAAGAATATCTAGTCTTAGTTCACGGCCAAGTCGAAAAAGACTGGAATGAAATTAAATTTCCCTTGACCCGTTCTAAAACCAGCGAACGAATCGCCGCCATTCCCCAAACCATGCGCGGCCGAGCAACCGAAGAAGGTAAAAAAGCTGAAACGGAATTCTGGGTAGAAAAAAGATTTGTAAACTTTACTTTGCTAAAAGTTAAAATCCACACCGGTCGTATGCACCAAATCCGCGCCCATTTCTTAGCGTATAACCATCCGGTTGTCGGCGATCCATTATATTTCCAAAAAAAGAATAAACAAGTATGGGATAAAAAACTTGGTCGCTTGTTTTTACACTGTCATGAATTAAGTTTTGTGGATCTAGAGGGAGATAAAAAATCTTATCTCTCTTCCCTACCAAAAGAGCTTGAAGTTTTTTTAAAGGCTCTTAAATAATATGCCGAAAACTAAAACAGTAAAAAAAGGAATGTTGGTAATTATCTCCGCTCCCGGCGGTGGAGGAAAAACCTCGAGCATACGAGCTTTATTAGAAATGTTGCCAAATTCTATTAATTTGGTTACAACCACCTCGCGTACACCACGACCAGAAGACATCCCCGGGACAACTTACCATTTCGTTAGCAAAAAAACCTTTGAGAAAAAAATTGCTAGCGGTGATTTTTTAGAATACAACCTACTAGCAGATAATTATTACGGTACCCAGCTCCGGCATCTGTTCCCTCTCTTAAAAAAATATGATGTTGTATTGTGGCAACTCGACGTCAATGGCAAAAAAAATCTCGAAAAACAGAAAATCCCCCACTTGGCTATTTTTCTACTACCAGATAAACTCGCCAACCTGGAAAAACGTATCTTAAAAAGAGGTGGCATGACCAAAGACATGGCTAGAAAACGCATGGTTATTGCTAAAGGTGAGATAGCCCGCTCCAAAAATTACCAATATCGGGTGATCAATAAGGAAGGTCGCCTAAGCGAAACAATCGAAAAAATGGCTAAAATAATCGAAACTGAACTCAAGACTTGGCCTAATCTTGACAAAAAACCTAAAATAAAGTAAAATCACGGAGCTTTAACACTAAAAAATTCTATGGCTGAAGACAACAAAATTTTGGACTATAAACCAGGTATGGTTGTAAAAGTCCACCAAAAAATCAAAGAAACCAATACTAAGGGCGAAGAAAAAGAACGTATCCAGATTTTCGAAGGCACTATCATCGCCGCCAAACACGGCAAAGAATCTGGCGCCACTATCACTGTAAGAAAAACTTCGGATGGTATAGGTGTGGAAAAAATCTTCCCAATCTATTCTCCCGCCATTGCCAAAATCGAACCAGTACGTCAATTCATTGTCCGACGCGCCAAGTTAAACCACTTACGAAACCCAAAATTCAAACGACGTTTAAAAGAAGAAAAACTAAGCTAAATTCATCTACAAACATCACCCATTAACCGGGTGATGTTTTATTTATTGCCCATTTCGTCTTTCTCTGCTATTATCCAAACATACGTTTATACCATTTTTAAAAAATATATGAGTGCACTAAACAAATTTGGTTTAAGTTTTGCCATCGCCGCGTTACTTATTGGCGGTGGATGTCAAAAAAATTCTGGCCCCACACCTGGACCACAAGATTCTAACTCCACTACTCTGCCAGCACAAACAAAGGAAGACGTCGCCAAAACTACCGACACGCCGACTGACTACGGAGACTCCGAACAAGATTTGTTTAATAGTTTTGGCTGGGAGCGTATCTCTGATCCATATCTTGGTATCTCCATCGGGTACCCAGTTAATATCTATGACGTAAAACTGGCGAATGGTGACGCCGATGGGAATAAATGGCTAACCCTCACTCGAAAAGGAAGTAACGGTGAAATCCGTATAGAAATTTGGAAAGTCAACGACTTTCCAACTAAACCAAGTAACCAGGGAGTAGATTATCCTCCTGGTTATGAGGAAAGAACTGTGGCTGGGCAAAAATATGGGATATACCTCTATATAGACGACGGAGACAGGTTAGATGAAATGAGGGCGATTACTGATACTATTAAATAACCCACCCGATTACAAAAAACACGCGCCGATTGGTGCATGTTTTTTAATACAATTTTTCCAGCATTTAACCCTAAAGATATTTTCCGGTCCAACTTTTTTTACATTTTTTAACATCTTCTGGAGTACCGACGGCCACCACTTCCCCACCTTCGCGTCCGCCATCGGGTCCAAGATCAATTACCCAATCCGAGGCCCGGATTACTTCAGTATTATGTTCAATTACCAAAACACTGTTACCCTTCTCAACCAACTTAACCAATACTTCCAAAAGGTGCTTTACATCTTCGAAATGAAGACCGGTCGTTGGTTCATCTAAAATATACAAAGTATTGCCCGTCGACGGTCGAGATAATTCAGTCGCGAGCTTTATGCGCTGCGCCTCACCACCAGATAAGTTGGTCGCTGGCTGACCCAAATGTAGATAACCCAACCCCACTTGTCGCAAAACATCCAACTTTTCAGCAATCGATACTTGGTCAGTAAAAAATTTAAAGGCCTCTTCAATAGTCATTTCCAAGACTTCCGCGATATTTTTATTTTTATAATGTACCTCCAACGCTTCTCCGTTATATCTTGAACCATTACACTCCTCACACTCCACAAATACATCCGTTAAAAATTGCATTGGAATACGAATATAACCTTCGCCGGCACAAGCCTCGCACCTTCCTCCACCCTTAACATTAAAACTAAACTTGCCGGCGTCATAACCGCGTAATTTAGCTTCGGGTAAATTAGCGAACAAATCACGAATGAGAGTAAAAACACCAGTGTAAGTGGCTGGGTTAGACCGAGGGGTACGACCAATTGGCGACTGGTCGATTGAGATGACTTTATCAACGTTTTCTAAACCTTTAACCTCTTTATGTTCGGCTGGTTCTTCTTTGGCCCGATAAAAATGTTTAGACAACACCCGACTCAAGATGTCGATTATAAGAGTTGATTTCCCCGAACCGGATACACCGGTTACGCAGACTAACTTTTGCAACGGAATTGAAATGTCAATATCTTTTAAGTTATACCCCTTAGCGCCGATAATACTAATTTCCTTAGCCTTTACTGCTTTAGCACTTTTTGATATTTTTTCTAACTTTTTCTCACGCTCAATTTTTTCTTTACCCAAAAGATAAGCGACAGTTAAAGAATTTTTATTCTTTAACGCCTCAGCCATAGTACCAGACACAATAAGCTCGCCACCATGAATGCCCGCACCGGGGCCGATGTCTACCAAATGATCGGCGGCTTTTATAATGGCCGCATCATGCTCAACCACGACCACAGTATTCCCTTTGTCCCGAAGATATTTTAAAGTATCGATTAATTTAGCTGTATCGCGAGGGTGTAAACCAACCGATGGCTCATCTAACACATAGATAACACCAGTCAAACCAGCCGAAAGCTGGGTAGCTAATCTTACTCTCGTTACTTCACCGCCCGATAAAGTATTCATGGTCCGACCCAGACTCAAATAATCTAAACCAACCTGGCTTAGATTGGTAAGTCTTGGCACCAATTCTTTAACGATAGATTGTAAAACTTGATTTTTTTCATTAATCTTTAAAACCTGTTTCATCTCTAGGATTAGCTCACTCAAACTAATTTCTGTTAAATCCGAGATACTATATTTCCCAATTTTTACAAACAAAGACTCTCGACGCAGTTTTTTACCTTCACAAATCGGGCAGATCTTCTCGCGCATGTATTGTTCAATTTCTTTGCGAACATAGTCAGACTTGGTTTCTTTATACCGATTTAAAAGATCGTCTAAAACACCGGGATAAGCTATTCTTTTATTATCCACGGTATATTCACGGCCATGCGTACCGTGAAAAATTAAATCCATGGTTTCTTTTTTTATACTCTCAACCGGAGTATGAACAGAAAAACCATGGGCCTCGGCTAATAATTTTTGGTAAAACTGCTGGTTGCCCGTAATACGTGTCCAGGGTTGGATTGCCCCTTCCGCTAGAGTCAGCCTGGGATTCGGGATAACCAATTCTGGATCAACTTCCATACTCACACCCAAACCAGTACAATGTGGACAAGCCCCATAAGGGCTGTTAAAACTAAAACTACGCACATCCAAAGCCGGCATTATCTTTTTACAACGAGGACACCAGCCAACGGTTGAAAACATCTCTGCTTTATCTTCTTTTAAGATAACCACAAAACCATTACCGAGGTCGATCGCCTTTTCAACCAATGCACCCGGGTCTTCTTTTTTAGCGCCAGAAACTTTACCGACCACGACTTCAACTGTATAATCTTCGTTGGTCTTAAAAGAAAAATTTAATAAATCATTGATCCGTAAAATTTCTCCATTAATTCTAACCCATTCCGTTCCGGATTTTTCCACTCGTTCCACTAACTCCTCGGCTTTAACCTTTCCTTCCATAATAAGTGGAGCCAAAATCGTAATCACCTTCTTTTCTTTCAACATTCGTCGAACTTTCTCGACAATGCTTCCTGTCCGGTACGATACCACCTTTTCCTCACAGTCTGGGCAATACTGGACCCCTTCACGCGCAAATAATAAACGGAGATAATCATAAGTCTCACTAACCGTACCGACTGTTGAGCGTGGATTTTGTGAAGAAGACTTTTGATCAATCGCAATAGTTGGCGACAGCCCCTCAATACTGTCCACATCGGGTTTGTCCCTGACTTCCATAAATTGCCGGGCGTAAGCCGACAGGCTCTCCGCATAACGACGTTGGCCCTCGGCGTAGATAGTATCGAAAGCTAAAGAGGACTTCCCTGATCCGGAAAGTCCTGTCACAACAATTAACTTATTTTTTGGCAACTCCAGAGAAACATTTTTAAGGTTATGTACCCTGGCGTTTTTGATGATAATTTTATCTGGCATAATATATATCTAAGCAGATAAATATGGTTCTGTCAACCTGACGAAATTAATGATGACTAATCCGGAATAAAACCCTGCAACAGGTTTATTTCCACATTCTTCCCCTGATAGATATCTTGTGGCTTTAGTAGATAAGAACGAATAAAATCTACTGCCGGGGCACCGTACTTTCCTAAAATAGCCCGTACTTCATCCTCTTCGTGTTCTATCGATGGATTGAAGTTATAATTACCAAAGGGGGTCCAAATTTGTCCACCACCCATAAGCTCAAAATAGCCGGGTGCGGTTTTAAACTCATTATTTAAAATGTATGCCAAATTAGTATTGCAAACCGATCCCCCGCCTCGACATCCTACTGCCAAATCATCATCCGCAGTCCCTAAAACATCATTTCTGTCATCGACGTTAATAACTATATAAATACCCGCTGTGTTACCCTTATCATCACACTCGGTAGAACCACTTATATATTCTTGACCAAATTCAAAATTCGATTGATTGTCTATAAACTCAGCGATGTCCTGGCCCGAAGCTTTTTGAGTCCACTGCTCGTTTACT
>Ga0209542_10002396_pt1 | contig 42022 bp, 45 predicted proteins | sample RifCSPhighO2_01_FD_184028 | JGI IMG/M metagenome (GOLD analysis project Ga0209542, IMG submission 184028) | Soil microbial communities from Rifle, Colorado - Rifle CSP2_plank highO2_0.1 (SPAdes) (version 2) | ecosystem: Environmental > Terrestrial > Deep subsurface > Rock core/Sediment ... | reverse complement strand
TCCCTGCTTTAGGAGTGTGTAAATGATAATACGTTCATCCAACGATACATGTTTGTATTGACCAGATTGTATTTTTCTCATTGGTAATTTTACCAACAAGTGTTGCACTTCGTTTTAGAAGCTGTAAAATATTCAGCCAGCCTTCATGTTCTCTGCTATAATTATCTAACATGATCACCATTGATGACTTCAAAAAGTTGGACATTCGGATTGGGACCGTTGTTTCTGTTGAAAAAATTCCGGAGGCTGACAAACTGCTTAAATTTATCTTCGATATCGGTGGTGAAGAGCGACAAATACTTGCTGGAATGGCCGAATTTATCACTGATCTTGACTCTCTCGTCGGCAAACAAATGCCAGTTCTCCTCAATATCGAGCCGCGAACTATGCGTGGACTTGTCAGCCACGGTATGATCATGGCCGCAGATGTTGATGGAACCCCCATTCTCCTTTTTCCACAGAAAGAAATCCCTGCGGGTAGTGTAGTAATGTAACGGCAATTATGGAGTTATTGTTATGCTTGGAGTTGGAGTTGCTGTAGTAGTAACCCCAGCTGTTGGTTTCGCCGTCGGACTTGTTGCTCCTGCAGTTGGTTTAACTGTAGGGGTCGGTGCATTTTTGCGACTACCGACGATTATGATGATATCTTCTGTCTCCTCAGAATCTAAAAGTGAAGTAGAAACCGTATAATCTGCCTGTAAAAGCTCTGTAAGTTCATCGGTAATAGTCGAGCTGACCGTTTCTTTTGCCTGTATTTCTGTAGTTTTGTAGTCATAATTATCTGCATTTCCCGTTGATTCAACCGTAAAATCTGCACCTTCAAGAATTTTCTGTACTTTTCCAGCTTCTCCAACAACCCCACTTCCATTAAGTATTTTTATTTTAATATCTGCTTTATTAACTGTTTGTTCTGGAGTTACCGTTGGTTCTTCAACAAATAGGGAAGGGGATGGGGAAAGAGAAGCGGTTCCTTTTGAAGAGCCGCGGAAAAACATGAATCCGGCAACGCCAACTCCAATAAGAAGTACTATAACGATAATTACTATCCACTTTCTATTATCTTCAGGCATATATCCCTATAATAATACTTATTTTCTCAAATTGCAAGAGATACTTCATTATACAAAGCCCTTAATCATCTCTTTTGCGATTGAGCACTTGCTCTGGGACTTATGTATTTATTATATTAGACTGTTATACTTGACTTTTATTTAAATTTATTGTATACTACCGGCTTATATGAAAAACATAAACAGTTTTGTGGCGATCTCTATATTCTTTTTAGCAGTTTTTATTATTCTTCTTACTCGAAATTCGGCTCTTGCAATTGAAAATGATATTCCATTCGACATAGACTGTCCACAACAGGGATGTGAAATTCTCACACCAACCGTAACACCAACTCCTACTGAATTCAATGAAAATGAAGACGAAGAAGGTGGAGCACTTATTGAGGGAAACATTAACATTCCTTGTATGTTTGACAGCTGTCCATCACCAACCGTAACTCCAGACCCAACTGCAACTCCTACAGCTATACCAACCGCTACTCCAGCTCCTTCAAATAATCAGGGAGGCACTGGTGGAAGTTCGTCTGATGGTGGATCTTCAAGTCCTTCAGTCCAAGCTGCAACTACACTTGCCGCAACCGGGACATTTATGGATACCATCATGAATATCGTCGCGCTTGCCGGAATCTCATCTTTGGGGTTCGGGGCGTTCAGATATGCCAAGAAAAACAGCTAAAAAAAAGATTCCACAAACTCGTTCACTATTCTTTTTGATAGTAGGAATTGCACTCTTATCTTTATTTATATTTTTCAAGATCAATCAGAGTGGGTCGCTCTCATTTAATACAGTTCCTCGAAACAGTACTCATTCTGCGAATATACAAGCGATTCCTGAAACCATTGAAATAGCACCGCTCTCACTTCGATTACCCGTACAACCGGCAGTTGTGGAAGGTACCAGGTGGCAGATAAATGAGAAAGGAGCATCATATTTGTCCTCTTCAGCACGAGTGGGGGAGAAAGGAAATATCGTTATTTATGCACATAATAAGGCTACTTCTTTCGGACCCCTTGCACAAATCAAAATTGGCGACCCAATTACATTGAAAACTCGTTCTGGAAAAAATTATTCATACGGTGTATATAAAATATTTATGGTTAATCCGAATCAGGTAGAGGTCTTACAATCAAAAGGAGCTGAAGAGCTCACACTTTACACATGTACCGGATTTGCAGACTCCAAACGACTCATCGTGAAGGCAAAACCGCTTTAAAGGTTTACGGAGTAGGTTTCTCGGTTGGATACACTCCTACCTGATCAGTGCACTGGCACGACCCCGCCTGTGCACACCCGACAACATCTTGACAGGTATATGTTTGGATACACCCTACACCTTTTTCACATTTTTTCGGTAGACACGCCAGTCCTGCCGAGCAGTCACTATCTGCCGTTTGCGGAGTACATGTTTTTCCACAGGAAGCACGAACACAGCAGTACCAGGTACCATATACATTTCGTCCCGTGTTATCCTTAGCCGCTCGACATGCACCTTGTGTACACTGTGCACTACTTCCGACCTCACAAAATCCATTTTGTTTATCAGTTCCACAGAAATCACGACAATTAAGATAATTATTCACTCGATTATTTACAACAGGATCTTGAAATGTGCGTACGTATTGACAACCGAGCGGGACATTGGTAGGTGTTGGAACGGGTCTTGAAGGAGTTGGGGTTGCAAGGCAGGCAGGAAGGGTAATTTCAAAGAATAAGGGGGACGAATTTCCCAATGATGACGCACCTTGTCTGTTGCTTCGGTAGTTTAGATATATTGTACAAACGTCTTTTTGAATCGAAATATCATAAATATCAAAATAGTGCTTTTGAACTGATTCAGAGTTATTTTTGAGTGTGCCTTCATTCTCTTTTGGTGCGGGTCCAAACACGCGAGTTCCTTCTGCTGGATACCCTGACCCTGCACGAAACGTACCTGGATTAGGAAAGGGAGGTTTTGGTGGAAATAATTGATTGTTTCCTTTTGGAAATGTTGTCCCTACATTTTTTTTACCTTTTGTATCAGTCGATGCCCACACTACCCATGATTCAGCACCGCTTGAAAGATGTTTTGCAAAAATAATATTGCCATGAATACTCATCAACCCGGTGGATTCGTCAGTATCTACACGCAGTGTATTTGTCTCGAGCATCACGTTTGGCAGTGCCCCATATGGCCATTTTCCACCAGACGCACTTGATGTCGTATCAAGCGTCGGGCGATTCAATCCAATCATGCCAAGAATGCTTCCGATAAGCACTACAATAATTCCAATTAATATCAATGGAACTTTTAAGGAAGATTTTCGTGCTTCTGGTAAAACATCAAGATTTGGAGCTATTGGATCCATACGTTATATTCTGTACTTTTTATAATCATTTGTCAACGACTTGTTGCTATATCCTATATAAATTTACCCCTTGACTGGTGAACATTCGTTCACTATACTAATCTCCATATGAATACCGAACAATTACTAAGCAAAATACGGAAGTTTTTTCGAACGAACAAGCGACTTCCTTCGTACCAAGAAATAGCCACGCTGTGTGGATTTGCTTCCAAAAATGCCGCGTTTAAGCTCACTCAAAAACTTATTGATGAAGGTTTTTTGGAAAAAGATCAGACAGGAAAACTCGTACCTAAACGATTATTTGCACTACTTCCCAATACGGGAATTGTAAAAGCCGGTTTCCCGAGTGCAGCTACCGAAGAACTTAACGATCTCGTCTCTATCGATGAATACCTCATTACAAAGCCAGAAAGTACCTTTATGCTGACTGTTTCAGGTGATTCCATGATTGATGAAGGAATTTGCCCTGGGGATATCGTACTAGTAGAGCGGGGGAGAACTGCAAAAAATGACGAAATTGTGGTGGCATGCGTAGATGGGGAATGGACACTGAAGTATTATCAGAAAAAAGGGGGGAAAGTGTGGCTAAAAGCGGCTAATAAAAATTATCGGCCAATTTATCCAAAAGAAACGCTTGAAGTCGCCGGCGTCGTTACATCAGTTATCAGGAAATACAATTAATATGAAACAGTTTATGAGTAATTTCTCCACAACTATTAAAGCGTTTAGACTCTTATCCAATCCCGCGGTTGTTGAGCGTTTAACTAAAGAAATCCAAAAAGACACCCCTAGCCCAAAACTGGGAGTAGGGAACATCTACTATCATAAATACTTCATGGTACAGGTGGTAGGATGACTTATAGTATTGAAATATTCGTCATAAACTGCTATAATGGACCCTCATGAACGAACGACTAAAATATTCTGCAGCAGTTCTTCTGGGAAGTACTATAGCTCTCGGAGGCTGTACACCAAAATCAACCCCTACTGAAAGCTTATATTCTTCAGGTTCTTATTCTATTGATTCCGGAATTGCACCAGTAACATATCAATTACCACGTTTGCCAGACTTCGCAACTTCCCAGGAATTGGAAAGTCACGTTGTAATTGGAAATGAATTAATTTCGGAAGCAGAGCTATACAGAAGTCAGCTATCAACTGTACAAATAAGCTACAAATCAAACGGTATGATTTATTTCTGCTCGGGCACAAATGTAAGTCAATCAGGCATAATACTCTCCGTTGACCACTGTCGCCGTCACTTACCAGATACTGATTCTCCTGTCGTAGTGAGTAATAATCTTGGATCTATATATGAAGGAACATTCGTCCCATCGTCTGAAGATATTGATCTTGCTGTAATAACTTTGTCAAACTATGATGGACGACTAAGCTTCACTCCGATAGTTTCGGCTGATTCAATACCACTGGGGACGAGAGGTAAAATCGTTGGTTTTCCTGGCACAAGTGATATGGGTAAAGCAATAAATCAAGATTCAATTTTTATCGGTGGAACTAATAGGGATAGAATTACTAATGAAGGTATTGACTATCAGGGAAAAGGGATAGCCTTTGATACGACTAATATTGGCCGTATGACAAGTATTAATGGGATTTCTGGTGGCGGATTTCATATAGAAGCCGGATTAATAGGGGTGCTTTCGGGAGATTATAAAATACCTATAACACTAAATGCTCAAGAAGGTTCTTTAATAACACAATTTATCCGCGCCGATTTAGCCCTACCACTCATTCGCCGTCTTGAATCTAAATAACTCGCATTAAAGCATATAAATTTGATAAAATGGAGCCTAGAATTTTGCGGGTGTAGTTCAATGGTAGAACATCAGTTTTCCAAACTGATAGCGAGGGTTCGATTCCCTTCACCCGCTCTTTTTGCACCATAATTTCTTTTATAATAAATTTGTATACTTGTTGTATGCCAGATAATGATTCAGAGATTCAAAAATTGCCGCCACATGAACGTTTTGAGGGTGAATTACGCAAATTGCGTGATAGAGTTGAACCATTTGCACGAAATAAACAGGGGGAATTAGACCCATCCATAGTTGTTTCCGGAGCTGATAAACGCGACATAAAAGCACGAACTCGATGGCGTGCAGCTGTTGACGCATACCTAGAGTTATGGGAAGATACAGTTGATAATTTTGATCCAGAAGTACATAGACGTCTTAATCAATATAGAGTAGATGAAGAAAGATTAAAAGCTAGACGAGTCGATATAACAACGCGCACTGGTGATATTGACAACTTCCATTATAGTACAGAAGATATTAATCGTGCCGACTCAATTATTAGTTTGGTTTTAGGTGATATTTCTACTGTAGAGTACGATAAACTGTCTGATGTTAGTCAAGAAGTTGCTGCTTAAATAACTCCTTTTTATTTCTTCCTTCCTTCCACAATATACTCTTTCTTTACCAGAATAACCCCGCCCAGGCCGGCGCAGAGGACGATGATTCCGGTAAAAAAACTGATGATTGGAATAAGCATCGCGATATCAATAAGTATGAGTCCAACTCCAAAATTTAAGTATGGATTTTCACTCTTTAAATCAAATCGCTTGTTTATATATTCTCCCAACGCAATCGCCACAAATATTTTTGCAAGATATGTAGCTAGGAGGAATGCCAAAAGAAGTATTGCGGCAAGGGGAATTCCCACGATGGTAAATGCGAGAAGCACAACAAATGGAATCGTCAATAAGCTTACCGCAACGCCCCATATCAATGTTTTACTAACATTACTCTTTATTTGCATACTTATTTTTGTTGTAATGGGCGAGAAGAAATAGAGAAAGACAATTCCCACAAGAAGCGCCGATAAATAGGACCAGATTTTAAATCCTCCAGAAATACTTGCAAGAAATCCATCGGTTTTGGCATCCTGACGGGGGAGAGCGGGAAGAACATAATTCACATCACCTCCGACAGTATTTTTGGGAACTACAATCCGATCTGGGGAGCTATAGACCAAATTGCCCTTTATTTTTACCTTTTCTCCAAGCGATAGTGTAGAGATTCCTACTTCAACATTTCCATTTGTTACTCCATTTAAGATTGCTAGTCCCGAAACTCCAACCACATTTTTTTCCACTGTTCCATCATTTTCATAACTACCCGCTATAAATTGCGTACTGCCTAAAATATGCGATGATGGGGAAAGCACAACATCTCCTCCAATAGTTGAGACATTTTTTGCAATTTGTCCGTCTTTAATAACAATCTTTCCACCAACAACACGTACGTTTCCACCAATATTTCCGGTTATAATGACTGTTCCGCCCGTTGCCAGAACATCTCCATCAACAGAGCCTGAAACTGTAATCGTTCCTCCTGCGGCATATACATCCCCATGAATAAGTCCGTCTACAACCACCGTTTGGCCTGAAATAAAAAGGTCATCGTTAATCGTTTCCGAAGAGGAAACTGTTGAATTTTGTGAAGAGATAATTTTGGCGTACGAATTCGGTGGGGTAGAGAATGCAAGTAGATATACAGCAAAGAACGCAAGAAGTAAAGTTCTTATTCTCATAATCTTATTATATACCACTAGATTTGTCCTTTTTCAATGCTATTATAGTGCCATTTCTACTAATATCATACTTGTCATTCCCACATCCCCACCTGTCATTCCCTATCCTCCTCTTGTCATTCCCGCGGAGGCGGGAATCTATTTAAATTTCTCACTTATATCATCCCAATCAGGATTTTTCTCCTCTATGAGCCTAATTTTCCAGGCTCGGTTCCATTTCTTAAGTCTCTTTTCTCTGTAAATTGCATCTTCTGGTTTATCAAATATTTCAAAGTAAACAAGATAGTGTACTCCATATTTTTTAGTGAATCCTTCAACCAAGCTTTGTTTATGCTGCCACGTTCTTTTTTCTAGATTGTCCGTAATACCTATGTACAAGACTCCATCCTTCTTACTAGCTAGAATATAAGTATAATAGTTTTTGTGCATATGGATTCCCGCCTTCGCGGGAATGACAAATTGTCCGCGGAATGACAAATTGTCCGCGGAATGACAAAAATATTTTCTCCCTATCTACTTTCTACTGACTACTATCTACTTTTAATCTATGTATCGGGTGCCAGTGAAGTCTATTTTCTGCAACAAATATTCCTGCAAATACGAGGAGCGCCCCGAAGAAATAATGAATTGAAGCTGTCTCGCCAAGCAAAAGGAATGCTACAATTCCGGTTGTCACCGGATCCAGATAGGTAAAAATTCCGATTTCTTGGGCATCGATTTTGTTAATTCCCCAGTTATAGAGCCCATATGCAAGCGCTGAAGAAAAAAATAATCCATATATGATGCCAAAGAGCCCTGTGCCATCTAGCTGCGCAAAGGACCAGTTCGCCTGTTCACGAATCATAAATGGAAGGTATGTAAAACTTGCAAATGCAAACATTAAAAATGTGACTTGAAATACATTCACTCGATTGAGAATCCGCTTACTCAAAAGTACACTAATCGCCTGTGAAATAACTGCAATCATGAAGAAAATATTTCCCTGAAGTTCCCCCGAGACAGGAGTGAGCACAATAACAAGAACTCCAAGAAGTGATAAGATCGAGCCTGCAAGAATTTTCTTATGAGGCGTCTCTTTTAGAAAATATACTGCTACACAATAGAGCACAACCGGCCCGGCTGAAGCAATAATAGGGAAGTTAATGCTTGGAGCACGCTCAAGACCTAAGAATAAGAAGGAAATTGCGAGTGAAAATCCGAAAAATCCAGCCAAAAAAACCGAGCCATATTCTTCGAGTGTAAGTTTTCGCCATGATCGCCAGGCCAGTGGAATGAAAATCAGTGCTGCTCCGAAAAATCTAATAAAAAGTAGTGTAAATGGAGGGATGTTTCCGAGTGAGTACTTGAAAATAGGCACCGCCGCACCCCAGATAATGTTCGCCGCAATCAGCGCACCAATATGAAGATTGAGTTTCTTCATGATCTCTTTTTATTATCCAGGTAAACTAGTAGCTCGGCCACAATTCCAGTCATTATAATTTGAATACCAACGATCACAAATACTAAGCCATAAATGAGTGCCGGTCGTCGATATAATAAATGTCCGAATAAGATTCGATCGAGTGCTAAATAGGTTGATATGGTAGCCCCAATCGCAAAAAGAATCCCTCCTACAAATCCAAAAAAATGGAGCGGCTTTTCAGAAAATCGATAGATAAAGTATGCGGTGAATATGTCTGCAAAAACAGTGAATCTCCTAAAAAAACCAAACTTTGACGAACCGTGCAGGCGACTCGCATGATCAACAACGATCTCTGTTGTTTTAAAGCCCTTTTTTTCAGCAACAACGGGTAAAAAGCGAAAATTATCACCGTACAGATTTATTTCTTCAAGTACACGAGCTCGCATTACTTTGTACCCACAATTAATATCATGAAATTTAGATTGCAGAACGGTTCGTAAAATAAGCGCATTGCCAATTTTTGAGGGAATTTTTTTGATAAGTCCATCATGTCTGGTTGCACGCCATCCATTAACGAGGTCATACCCTTCATTAAGTTTGTTCAGAAATTTGGGTAGGTCAGCCGGATTATCTTGCAAATCAGCGTCCATGAAAACGATAATGGATCCTTTTGCCTTCGCAATCCCTGTTTTTAAAGCCGCTCCTTTTCCCATTTTTCTTCGGTGGGAAATAAGATGGATGTAATGGAGCGCACTTTCACTTTGTAGCTTCTCAACTACCTTTACAGAATCATCTGTCGATCCATCATCAACATAAATCGTCTCAAAATGGTATTCATCTTCTAAGTGTTTATCTATTCCCTGATTAAGAAGCTCTAGATTTTCCTCCTCATTATGAAACGGAATAATAATCGAAATTAACTCATTCTGTTTTTCATCTTCTTCGATATACATAGAAGTCTCCTTCATTAAATAATAATGTGAAGTTTTTATCGTTTAGTAACTGATAATATGCGATTTTCGATGCGTTTTGGTCGTACCAATCAGACAAAACATCTTTCTTTAATAATATCACATATTCAGCTTTTTTGTAGTTAGATGAGAATCGAATAATTGTTTTCCTCTCTGCAAATTTCGTTGCCACCCGGTCACTTGCAGAAACGCTGATATTTTCATCACGTAATTTTTCCTGCCATTCATTAATTGCAGAGATCTCGGGAACTACATTTGAGAAAATTCTTTTATCAAAATGGCGAGAGTAGGGAAGTGGACTCAAAAAGTAACTAAAAGTGAGTGTTACTATAATTAGAACTATATTGAGGTATTTGGCTTTTATCATAGCCTTTTTTGTTATGTATAAATAGCCAAAAATTGCTGAAAAAAATACAAAAGGAGTAATCACTGCTGTGTAGTGAAAAATGATATCACGCATGTTTGGATTGTTACTTAAAAGGTTAACTGCAAACTCGGGAAGTACAATTAGAATGAGTGGAGAAAAAAGTGAGATAAATAAAAATGGACCAAAAAGTGCAGACAGGTAGTCAATCGTTGAAGAATTCCATAATAACGTAATGAGTTTTAGAGGATTCTTAATGATGCCTATTATCACACTTTGAGGACTATCTCCAAATTGAGAATATCGGGCAAGTGCAAAGTGATCAGCCTGGCGAAATAGGGGAATAATGTACCAAATCGAGGCGACAAACCAAGCAATACTTACTGTCACAACAGTAACTCCGATCTTTTTTATTGATTGAATAGCTTCCGCTTTTTCTAGAAAATAGTTCGGCCGTACAACCATAAATATGCCTAAAAATACTGTCACAAGTGCGACTTGTTCTTTGGCCGCAAGGCAAAGTAGGAAGATGATAAGACTTACTAGATAGTTTCTTCTACGTAGAAAGTATAAAAAGGCTAGAAAAAAAGTGGAAACTAAGCTTACCGCGTGAAAATCATACGTCGTTGCCCATTGAAGTGGGGGATACATCAGATATGAAAAGGAGAAGATTAGAGCAGAAGATGGAGAGTGGAGGATGGATCGAGTAAGAAGATAAAGAAATACCGCACCCAAAGCGATGGTGACTGTCTGTACTATTAGTAGCGTTTCAGGACCTTTATGAAGCCAGTAAAAAGGGGCAAGTGCGGCAAGTAGGATGTCATTATGAATCGCCATTCGCTTGATCGTTTCAAAAGAGGTGGGACTCGTCAACTCAAGTATCCTGCCTCGAGAGGTGTTGTACACCGTCTGATCCATGATTCCCAGATCATAATAACTGGCATGCAGACTTTGATATCGAAAGATAGTGAAGAAAGAGAACCAACCTATAAATAGAGCAATAAAAAGCCCTAGAAGTAGTTCAAACTTGTACCTAATAAGTGCCTGGCGCATCTCCTTATTATATCATGGTTCACACCTAGATCCTTCACTATGTTGTCATTCCCGCGAAGGCGGGAATCTATTGAAATAGATCCCCGATCGGGGTCGGGGATGACAGGATTTCGCTCATACTTTCCAGCTCACTTATTCCCTGAATGAAATTTCTTATGTATCTCCTTCAACTGCAAATTCGTCGTATGTGTATAAATCTGTGTGGTAGAGATATTTTTATGTCCAAGCATATCTTGCACCGAGCGAATATCGGCTCCGTGTTGAAGAAGGTCGGTAGCAAATGAGTGGCGAAGGATGTGGGGGCCGATTGAGAAGGTAATTCCTACTTTCAGCCGATATTTATCCACAAGCCGCTCCACAGAACGGGCTGTAAGTCGAGATTTTTCATCCGTAAGCTCATCTTCAGCTTTTGGCCCTGAATAGCGGATAAATAATGGTTTGTAGGCGTCGTCTCGCGCCTGCATGTAGCTTGAAAGCCACTCTTTTGCATTGTCAGACAGAAATACAACACGTGCGTGGCCTCCTTTTCCGATAATGCCAAATTCACCTGAATTCAGGTTAACTTTATCACGATTTAAGGCTACGAGCTCGGAGACACGAAGTCCAGTTGAAAACAATACTTCAAGAATTGCACGATCTCGAAGTCCCATCACCGTTCGAGTATCGGGAGATGAGAGGAGGGAAGTGACTTGATCGTTATTGAGAACCTTAACTTGCCGTTCGCCCATCTTTCCCAGATCAATCTTTTCTGGTGATAAGGCTTTTATATCTTTTCGTGCAAGGAATCGGAAAAAAGAGCGTAGCGCAACTAAGAAATAATTCTGCGTTTGCCGTTTTAATTCGCCTTTATAGGGATTAAAGTATTCTCGCGAAAGATAGAGTCGAAACTGCCGCACCATCTCCTCATCCACTTTCTCCACACTCAATCCCTGCCTGCCGGCAGGCAGGCCTCCACCTTCCAGCCCACCTTCCATCTTCCACTTTCCACCTTCTTTTTTTGTCCATTCCTCAAAAAACTTCAGGTAATAAGCGTACATCTTCACCGTTTTCTGCGACAAATTCCGATCAAGATCACAGTATTCCAAAAATCGATCAATTCCTTCTTTGAGTAGCATATATTCATATTAAACGACGTGACACTCGATAGCAATAGTTTTTTATACCTAATTCACAAAAGACCTCCTTGACATTTTTAAACCCTATAGTATAATAGGTACATGGCAGATGATGAAGAAAGAAAGAAGGCTCTGATTACCAATATTTTGAGACTTCAAGCTTCATTTAAGAAATTTGCCGCATCCAACAATAAAAATGTCACCAGAAATTCCACCCCAATCAACCGAAATCTTCCGAAGAAGCCGCATCAATGAGCACGGCCACACATACTATGCCTATCGGCATTGGCTGACAGATGAAGAAGCTGGCCGAGAGGCCCTTTCTAGAAGTCCTGAATTTAGGAGAGAAGATCTTGAGGAAATGACAGTGCAAGAGCTCGAGTTGGTAGAAATAGACATTATTCGTGACTTCTTAAAAAGACCAGATACACAAGAGGCTATTGAGCAGGGAAGAATGACCCTTGGGATAATCAAACCCGCAGTTAATGAAGGTGTAAACTTCCCAAAAAACATTCACAGCGACCATCATAGTGCCCGTTATATCGTGGAGCGTTTTATTGAACCTGCATGGATCCCAGAAGGGATCTTGGTCCAATTTGCTGTCCCACTTTCACCAGAACAGGCACAAAAACTATATGTCGAGCATCAAGGTAAAAAATTTTTTGAGGATTTAATCGACTATATTTCATCAGGTCCTGTGACATTCTTACTTCTCTATGATGAGTCAGGTCGAGCCGTAGAGCGCTGGCGTCATATCATGGGTGCCACTGACCCGAAACAAGCAGACTTTGAAAGCATTCGTGGTACTCATGCGCCTTCTTTGGAGCATAACCTCGTTCATGGTTCTGATTCTCGCGAATCAGCGGCACAAGAAATTGGTTTATTTGTCGAAATCCTTGAAGATTGGCACGACTTTTTACAAAGTAAATAAATTAGGTAGGTAATAGTAACGTTTGAGGAATACGTAAAGGGAATGGAATGGTAAAGATAGGTAATTTTTTCGTATCTGGATCACTCCCACCTCCACGAGCAATATCTAGTCCTAAGAATTCATGTTGTAATCTGCTATCAATCTCTACACCCTGGGAAATAGTTACGTGAGTTGAACCATTCGACAGTTCGGATGCTTTCTGAGTATAAAATTCACTAGGAAAAACAAGGATACCCCTGTCAATAAGCCAATCGGGTATTCCACAATTTGAAAGGAGGTCATCAGTTTTAATAAGAATAGTATCGTATGAGCTTTTTTTTCCATGTAAGCGCTTATATAATTCCTTATATTCAGCTTCAGTTAGTGCATGGGTAAATACACCAAATCGGCTATGTTCACCGCTTGTTGGACTCTGTTGGATATGCATATCAGTATTTCTTGGAAAATGCGTATATCTCCATACATAGGGATAAAGTCTGGCAAACTCATCGATTGGTAAAGTAGTATTTAGAGCTTTTAATTGCTCAACATCAAGTTGTGTCCCACCATCACCTAGTTCCATAGATACTATTGTATATCATAATTCTCAAATTCGATCGCACAATCACTTGTTTTTCATGTATACTGTCTTCATGACCGAAAGGGGTAGGGGAACTCCGAAGGTTGATGTAGAACAAATCTATGCAGATAGGCCTGATATTCTTGATCGTCTTCGAATTGCAGAAGACCTATATGAGGAACTTCAAGCAGGAAAACTTACTCAAGATGAAGTTATGACTCGAATGGATTCCGAAGTATTTGATGACCCAAAACTTGCCGATTTACTTGAAACAGACGATCCCAGATGTAATAATCTTTCTCCACTTGCCGCAGTACGAAACAATTTAAAATTCGGACATAAATTTACCCCAGCTACTCCAGTTGCAGAACCAGCACCCTAAGGCTCCAAATCCAGGCATAATCTATGATACAATATAAAAGAATGGAGAGGTCGCATAGTGGTCTAGTGCGCAGTCCTGGAAAGACTGTGTCTGAGCAATCGGACCGCGAGTTCAAATCTCGCCCTCTCCGCCAATCATGTCAAACTATAAACTCGAGCTTGTGGTTTTTATAACAGGCGCCCTTGTAATGATCTTGGAAATCTTGGGTTCGCGCATATTAGCACCATTTGTGGGAGTGTCGATCATTGTGTGGACGAGCCTTATTGGCATCATTTTGGGAAGTTTAAGCCTCGGATACTACCTTGGCGGAAAAATTATAGATAAAAAACCAAATGAAGAGCTTTTATCGCTCGTAGTATTCACTGCCTCAATTCTTATAGCCGCAATTCCCATTTGTAGAACTCCATTATTCATAATCCTTCAAAACAGTTTCAAGAGTCTCATCCTAAACTCAATTATTGCAACTATCGTTCTATTTAGCCTACCAACCATTTCCCTGGGCATGGTTACTCCTATTGCGCTTAAATTACGACTTCTTTCAATAAAAAATTCTGGGCAAGTTTCCGGAAATTTGTATGCCATATCCACACTGGGAAGTATTTTTGGAACGTTTTTTGCTGGGTTTTATTTAATTGCTACTTTTTCAATTGATCAGATACTTTTGGGCATGAGCGTCCTCTTATTTATACTGTCTATTTTTCTACGTTTTGGGAAGTTTCGCCGTAAAAGGCTACTCATATTTATACTTTTTACAACGCTCGCCGTTCTTAGTTCCAAAATACTGGTAAGTAAAAATGTTTTATTATTTAACAGTCATTATAATTCAATTCGTATACTCAATACATTCGACCAAACTAACAATGAGCCTACAAGATACCTTAACCTTGACAATAAAATGGATTCAGCAATGTATGTGAATTCAAACGCGCTTGTTTTTGACTACACGAAAGCGTATAGACTAGCTGAAGTTTTTGAACCAAATCTAAAAAGGGTTCTGATCATCGGTGGGGGAGGGTATTCAGTTCCAAAAGATTTTCTAAGGCGATATGCATCTACACACGTAGATGTGGTGGAGATAGATCCACGATTAACGGAACTTTCTGAAAAGTATTTTAATTTAAAAAGGGATCCTCGATTAACAATTTACCACGAAGACGGAAGAACTTTTATTAATAGAGTTTCTAAAGACAGAGATAGTACATATGATGCAATCTTATTAGACGCGTATAAAAGTTACGCTGTTCCGTTTCATTTAACTACGGTGGAAACTGTACAAATGCTTCATGAAATGCTTTCTGAAAATGGTGTAGTGATGGCAAATATTATTTCGTCGCTAGAAGGAGATACGAGTAGATTTTTGCACGCAGAAATTAGGACCTACCAATCAATCTTTCCATATACATATGTTATTCCAGTAAATTATCCAAAACAAAAATTTACGGTGCAAAATACTATGTTTATTGCATCTAAAAAGCCTCTCATTGATAGAAGTACAAATGATGCAGAGCTTTCGGGATTTTTACATTCAATGGGAACAAAAGAAGTAGGGGAAGATGTACCAATCCTAACCGACCAATTCGCACCAGTAGATCAATATACGATACCAATTGTCGTAAATTAGGCTCAGTAGAAAGCGGCTGGACGCGCTTCGACAAGCTTCTGGAGGATATTAATAAAGTATAATCTTCGTATGTCAGAAGATAAATACATTCGAAAAGTTCAGACGTCAGTGACAAATTTCCTATACTGTGGTGATGAATATTTATTTCAAAAAAGAGCTGCGAATAAGCGAGTTGATGCGGGGAGACTTTCAGGAGTCGGTGGACGGCTGGACGCGGGCGAAAACTATTTGGAATCTGCAATTCGAGAAACTGAAGAGGAAACAGGATATACGGTAAAACCAGAAGATTGTACGCTTGCAGCGGTCGTAAAGCTTGAAGGAGGGTATAGCGAAGACTGGGTGATGTGTTTTTTCAAGATAAAAGTTTCCTCAAAAGAAATTCCGATTGGAAATAAAACTGATGATGGAGAGCTGTTATGGCTACATAAAGACAAAGTTTTAGATCAGGGCTACGAGCTCGTGGACGATCTTAACTACTGTTTCAAAGATATTGTGGAAGGAGATCAACTGCTTTTCATCAACGCACAATTGAATGAACACGAAAAAATCACGAATATTAGCATCTCTAAACTAGATCGATAAAAAATACACTCGACTATCCTTCTTCTCCTACAGTATCCACAAGAACCTTGTTTCCGTCATGATACGGACAGGTTGGGCAAAGATGGGTAGTATAAAGAGTTTGTAGTTGATCCTCTATGTCATGATCCAAGTCTGCTGCCACGTGCGCAGCCTTTGTGGCTTCCTCAGGGTCAGTAGTATTTGCAAAGCGCTCGTCATTTACGCGTTTCGCTTCGTAGTCCCTACGAAGTATGCTCATTTGTGGCTCCGCCTGACAACCAATTAAACATTCACTACTCATATCTTTTAATTATACCATAGAAAAGCTATAGGATATATTGTATACTTAGTACATGCTTGAAGCGAATAGAGATAGACCTAATCCAAATACTGGCGTGCGCGTAGATGAGCGTCTCATGCGTCAAGTGGCTCGTAGACTCGATAGGGAAGATGCAATTGCAACTACAGAAGTAGTTCGAAATCCCGATACGTATTTTCCATTTGAAGGGTATGTGCCACTTTCTGACCAAACAGACACAATTCTTTTTGATCCCTATTCTGGAGAGCTAGCAATGCGATTTAAAAGGAGAAGAGAAAAAGATGATCCAATTACATCATCAGACGATATTGTCATTGAAGACCCACTGGTGACACCAAAAAGACGCAAAACAGTTCAGTATGAACCGTATCCAAGCATTGAACGCACAATGCGTAGAATTCAGCATATCATTGATGATCTCAATCCAAAAAAAGGGCAAACAATGCAACGAATGTGGAACAGGCAGGCAATACCATATCAAATAGAACAACGCCTAGAATCAGGTTCTTTTACCAATGAAAATCTAGACGAACAAGCACGTATGGCAGAAGAACGGTTGCAGGCTACTGGTATAGAACGTGCAAAACTTGACGATTTTCATCAAAACGCAGATCAAGTCCGTCGCGCAACTACTTTAGACTCATTAGGAAGAGTGAACGCGTTACGATCAAAAACATTCTTGGGAAGCTCCAAAGGTAGGGGAAAATTTGAGGGTAAAATGCTATATGCATTTAGAAAAGCTTTTCTTGCTCGCTTAAATATGCTCAAAAAAGAGAGGAAAGCAGAGCGAGAAGCGCTTGAGCAAGTCAGAAGGGCAGTGCATGCAAATGGAGAACGGGTAGATGTCGCGCGTGCACAAGCAAATATTGAGTCAATCATGCGTCGCTTTTTAATACTTGATGCTATTAAAGTTGCGCCGTATAGGCCTGCAGCGGCTAAGGCTCGGCTTGTATTCTTTGGATTAGAGGGCATTGATGAGACAGCTTTACCGATGTATAAAAGTTTAGTCGGTGATGATTTTTTCGAGATGGCTCGTACACAATTTACAGAATCATACGCACGGCTTATACAAATGTTTGGCACTGATCCTGAAGGTATTTCAAAAGAACTACAGGAAAGAATAGGGCTGATTGCAACCATTATGAAAGAAGCGCTTGTGCAAGGTGAGCAAAACATGGTTCCCTGGACTGACACAGATTATTCTGAAAAAGAAAGAAAGAGAAAATGGAGAGAGCACCATCCAGACAAAACTGTGTGATCTTCTCAGCACAATTAGGTATACTTATCCAATGGTCGAAACAGTACTTGAAGTACACAATTTAGTGAAGGATTATGGCTCATTTAGAGCTGTAGACAATCTTTCTTTTTCACTTCCGAAAGGAAAAATTGTGGGTTTTTTGGGACCCAATGGGGCAGGGAAGACCACCACAATCCAAATTCTTCTGGGAATTACAAGTGCAACAAGCGGAAAAATCTCCTATTTTGGGAAAGATTTCATAAAAAACAGAAGCGATTGTTTACAACGAATAAATTTTAGCTCTGCATTCAACGATTTATTAGGACGCATTACTGTCTATGAGAACTTAGTCGTTTTTGCACATTTATATGGTCTAAAGAACCCAAAGAAAAAGATATACGAGCTTTTGGACCATTTTGAAATAACATCGATCGCGCATATCAAATATCTAGATCTTTCAACTGGTCAAAAAACTCGAGTTAATTTCGCGAAAGCGCTTATAAATGATCCAGAGATTTTACTCATGGATGAGCCAACCGCCTCACTTGACCCCGATATTGCTGATAAAACACTCTCTATGATCGAGGACCTTAAAAAAAGCCGAGAGCTCTCAATTCTTTACACAAGTCACAATATGGATGAAATAACTCGAATTTGTGATGAAGTAATCATTCTTGATCATGGACGAATCGTAGCCCAAGATACACCGCTCGGGCTCACCAAGATGATTCCGACTGCCCAAGTACGACTCACGTTTGATAATACCAAGAAAGTGGTTGAAGAATATCTGGACAAACATGAATTTACGTATGAATTCGAGAGTGCTCATTCAGTACTTATCGACACTGAAGAAAAACTGATTCCAAAACTCATCTTCGGAATTAGCAAAACAGATATTTGGATTACCGATATTGACGTAATAAAGTCTTCGCTTGAGGACGTATTTTTACACATTGCCCGACGTAAAAAAACATGAAATATTTGAGAATCAAAGCTATTTTGCTCCAAGAATCATTTCTATCGTTCCGTTCGCTAGAAATCATCATGGATCTCGTGTTTTTTCCTATTATGTCAATTATTGTATTTGGTTTTCTTTCAATATATCTATCGGGATTTAACAATTTCTCAATAGGAAGAGGTGTACTTTTAGGGATGCTTCTGTGGCAAGTTATTTGGATTGTTCAATATTCGGTTGCATTGGGTAGTTTGTGGAATATTTGGTCAAGAAATTTAAGTAATTTATTTGTAACGCCTCTTACGGTACGTGAATATATATTTGCACAAGCATTTTCGGGAATTTTGAAAATGTTCATTATATTTCTTGGTAGCTCGGTGGTATGTTTCTATTTCTTCAATTTCAACATTCTTGATATTGGAATTGCGAATCTTGCAATTGTGATACTTAATCTAATGCTATTTGGTTTTGCACTTGGATTGGTTATTCTAGGACTCATTTTTAGATTCGGAACCCGGATTCAGGCATTTGCATGGGGAATCTTACCGTTTTTCCAACCCATCACTGCCGCATTTTACCCCGTTTCCGTGCTACCACCGTTTCTGCAGAACGTTGCTTATACGCTACCCCCAACATATGTTTTTGAAGCAACTCGAGGTATTCTTAATGGATTACCAATGGATATGCACCAAATGAGCACAGCGTTACTATTAAATATCTTTTATTTAACCCTTGCAATCATATCTTTTGATTACAACTTTAAAAAATCCAAAGAATCAGGGCAGTTTGCGAGGAATGAGGGATAGAAAGTGTAGTGTGTCTTTTGCATTCGTAAATTCCATAAGCTTTACTCGTAAATCAGACGCACCATCGAAATCACTGATATAGATTTTATAGAATTTTTTCATGGTTGCAAAGTTTTTTGTTGAACCCCATGTCTCATCAAATAGGGAAATATGGCGGATAAGATGGGCAATTTTGTCTTCTTTTGAAAATGTCTTGAATTCTTTTTCCCCACCAAAAAGATAAAGATTATGAAAGATTCCTCGGCCAATCATTACGCCATCACATCTATATTGAGAGCATTTTTCGATCGCTTCAGCCTTACTCATGACATCTCCATTGCCGATGATGACGGTTTTGGAGCCAAGGGAGTCTCGAAGCTGTACCGCTTTCCTAATTTCATCCCAGTGGGCCGGAACATCTGACATCTCTGTTACCGTGCGGGCATGGATAATAACTGCATCAAGTTCTTGTTTTAGTAAGAATCCAATCCATTCATCTGTTTGAATTGTCTTCACTCCAAGCCGAGTCTTGATACTAACTGGAAGGTTTGGAGCTCCACGATGAATTGCATCGATGATGAGTTTGACCTGCTCATAATTTCCAATAAGGGCAGAACACGCTCCTTTTTTGACAATAGCCTTTATCGGACAGCCCATATTCACATCTATTCCGTCAAAACCCATATCGGCGACTATTTTTGCGGCCTGGGCGAAGTTTTCGGGATTGGTACCCCACAGTTGAGCGATAAGAGGTGGGGAGGAGGGGATAGGGAGATGGGGTGGGGCGGAGGAGTAGAGGAGTGGAGGTGGAGAGAACATTCTGAGGCGATGCATGACGGCTTTTGCGCCTTTTGAAAGCATACCATCGACATTGGTAAATTCGGTGAAAAAGAGGTCGGGAGGAGCACACTCGGCCACAATCTGACGAAAAACAACATCTGTTACGTCTTCCATGGGGGCAAGGGCGAGGATGCTCATTATTTAACCGGTTTTCCAATAGTATCTAGACACACAGAGATATCTTGCGCATTTACTAAATCATCCAAAATAACGTCACATGACTTTTTCCCGCCCGTACTACCTATTTGATTCACACATCGAACGTAATCAATTCCATTGACAACTCCATCATTATTCTGATCGCACGCTTTTGAAAACGATCGTACATTTCCCGTTACCTCCTTGTCAGTCACGGTGAGATCGAATTGCAAGCCGTTATTTGATTCTAGATTCTTTGCGGGGCAGGGGAGACGTGAGCCGTCGGCGTACCCAACATCGCATGAAAGCACGGCTCGATTTGCGGCAGGAAGTGTTTCTGGTAATGTTTGAGAAAACTTAAATGTTTGGCGCGGAGCAATTCCAGCCGATTTTGCGTATTCTTGACAGCTCTTTCCACCCGTCTTACATGCTTTCACAATAACTTTATCAATTGTCTTTGAGCTTGATTGGTTATTTATGCTGTATGACGATTGAAAGCGAGTTGGATGGGAAGGAATACCTTGAGTGGTTCGACTACATAAAGCATTAAGAATACTCGGAAGACCATTGACTAATGAATCAAATGTAGGGTATTGTTTTCCTCCAGCACGAACCATATTAGCAGAAATTGCACCCTCGTTCCCAGCAACAGTAACTGATTGAGTTGCGTTTGCCGATCCAATTGGGTACTCATGCGTACATGTTTCTTCAATTTTATCGTATCGACTTTTACATTGACCTGTATTTAGATCTGGTCCACCATTTGGATCTATACATCCTGTCCATTGCGTACTATTTGCCCCAGGATTATGTCTGTAAGTACATTGAACACCACTAATACCCGAATCCAAAAGTGTCGGAATTCCATCTGAAATAAATATCTTCTCATCGGCTTGATTGGAACTAATTGTATTAAATGCCGCATTAATATTCGTCCATTGCTTATCTTGAATATTTTTAAAAGTAAGTCCATTAATTTGATCATGCTCACCATCTTCTACCGTACGATTAAAAGTATCGTAAGAGAATGAAACTCGGTCATAATTATTACCGCGAAAATACTCATTTAATTTGCCTGAAATCAAAGCAGGATTACCAGTCTGGGTCGATGAATTATCAATCATAAAGTACACAGATTTATTACAAACTGGTGGAGTAGGGGTGGCAGTAGGCGGTGGCGTCCTTGTAGGAGTCGGAGTTTTTGTGGGGGTAGGCGTATTGGTTAGTGTTGTTTTTGGAGGCAAACAGTTTGGAGAGGTTGGATAATCACTATTTCGACATAGACTAGTACCCGCTAAAGCTATGCAAAGAAGTTTTGTTGGTCTATTGTTAATAGAGATTATCGGACATTGACTATCTGAAGTACAGGCACGAAAACAGCTACTCATACCTAGTGTGGGAGTTGGTGTATTTGATGGGACAACATCTGTTCGACATGCGGCCGCATTGGCGGTTTGAAACCACCATCGTTCTTCACCTGAAATTTTCCCTTTATATTTTACATATACAAGTGTTGTTTCTCTACCGAGCCAATCAGGAGTTGGCCGTGCAAAATACCATACTTTTTCTTGCCCTCCACCTTGGCCAATTTTCAACCACACTTCTGGACCTGGATGACTTCTCACATAATCTTCATTTGGATCAAACCCGATTGCAATTCCTCCACTTTTAAAATTAACTCCTGCACCTTTTACCGGAGCAGAATCTGAGCCGGGGAGTGGGGAAGCAGTCGTTAAATCAAGCGTATTTGTTCCAGCTTTTAAGTATAGTTCCTCAATGTTAGGATCTTTCTCATAATGCCACTCAATGTAGCACGGACTGCTACCTGTTAATCTGAATGCGTTTCCTAATACTGGATTTTTTGGATCTTTACTTCCTTGATATACAGGGCCTGATGGTGTTGCAGTTGCTCCTCCGGTCCCTCCACCCGTTCCGCCTCCACCACCAGGGCCTTCAGTAGGAATAGGAAGTGTGTGAAATCCGGTTGGAGTTGCAACTGGGGGGCATTGCCCGATGATCTTCTGACAAGTATGGACCCGAGTATCACAACGCAAACCTCCATTACAATCTTCATTTTTCTTACAAGCTTCGTTACAATCTTTGAGGCCTGCTATGCAGGGAGGATTATTAGGTATTCCTCGAGTAGCAATACATATATGAGGATTTTGGCTAAAGTCGCAGGACGTTTTGGTTCCAGAGGTAGAATCCGTACCACATGAAGAATTATTTGTACACTGCTTTCCACACACAGCTCCTCCTGCGGCGCTCGATCGAATATCCTGTGTTTTGTTTACGCCCAGACCCACAACGGTCCCAATAATCATTAAAGCTAAAGAAAGGAGCGTAAATGTAAGAGCAACCTCGCCTCGATTATGACGTTTTGGAAGAAACATAGTTTGTGTATTCTATTTCATTATACATACTCAAAATATGGATGTGTCAAGCATTTACGGAGCTATCGTTTTCTACAACAGTATCTACTTCCTTGTCATCCTGGAACGAGTCCGGAGGACGAAGTGATAGGATCTCATGGGATTCTATCCCTACGTCCCGCAAAGCGGGACTTCGGTCCAGAATGACAGAGTTTTGAAACCATTACTGGCTGGTTGTTTTCCCTACATTATCAAGAAGAACGGAGATGTCCTGGGCGTTCACTTGGTCGTCAGACATGATATCGCACGATTTAACTCCATTCCCGTTAATCTGGCCCACACACTGGGCAAAATCAAGTCCGTTGACTATGCCATCATGATTCAAGTCGGAAGCTTCCAAAAATGATTGAATTTTTCCAGTAACTCCACTACCATTTGCTGACAAATTAAATTGTAAACCACTATTTTGTCCGATATTTTTTGCAGGGCAGGGGAGACGTGTCCCATCGCTATATCCAATATCACAGGTGAGTAGATCAAGGCCTGAAGAAGCGCTATCTGGTAATGCTTGCGTAAACTTACTCGTTGATTGAGGCCCAATAGCAACTGGTCTTTCCGTTTCTTGACAGTTGTTTCCACTAGAATCACATGATTTTATGTACACGGTCTCAATAGTTTTGGTTGTAGATGTATTACTAATTGAATAAGAGGACTGGAAATTTAGTGGCCCAGCTCCACCGTCAGAAGGTGGGGTACCGGCTGGTACCCCACGATTACAAATATCATCAAAGATTTCATGAATCTTTCCAGGGAGGTCTGAAACCTCAAGCACCTGTTGGGAAACAGATATCAAAAATGGCTTGTACGCGTATGCGCCCGTATTTACAAAAATACCATATGTCTTACTCTTGTTGGCAGTAACAAGCGAGTCTGTATACGCATCCGAGTATTTTTTTGTTGAACAAATGCGCGCACATGACTGAATATTTGAGTTGAGGCCTCCAGTTGCTTCATTTGGACTACATCCATCGGCTGTATGATTGCGATTTGCGGGGTTTGACATATAATCTCCTCGTCCATACACACACGTACTATCTGCGGAGTTTCCGTATGCTACAACTGATGGTAAGCCGTCGGTAATAAGGAAGGTTGGGGCTGTAATACTTTCTAGCGCCGCTTTCAAATTTGTCCAATTAAGCCCGGCTTGAACAGGGAAGTTAAAGGTTGTAGGCGTTGAAACTGCAGATTTGGCATGAATATCTCGTGCAAAAAATCGTGTCGTAAACGTTATTCTGTCTTGCGGGTAGCCATAGCTGTGAACTGCGGCTGTAATACGTTGTTGATAATTTTTTAATTCATCTTGCACTGATTTTGAGGCATCAATAATAAAATCTATTTGAGTTGCACATGATCGAATTGTTGGTGTTGCAGAGGGTGGGGGAGGCTTAGTTGGTGTTGGGGTTCGAGTTGGCGTGGGGGTTTTCGTTGGCGTAATAGATGGAATTTTTGTAGGAGTAGGAGTTCTTGTTGGTGTAATCGTGATTGTTCCTTGGCATGCGTTTGATCTGGATTGGATCGTGTGATCAGTACGAGTTGGCTTGTTTTGTAAGCCCGAAGTTACGTAATACGAGAATGAAATGATGACTGGTTCACCACTTTTGAGCCATGAAGGAAGATTTTTAAAGTAGTAAAAGTCAATTTGTGGATCAATTTTGGAGTTTGGATTTGACGAATTACCACTCTTTACTTGTACGTGGAGTGAACCTTTTGGCGCACCCGTTCCTGGATAATTTGTGCCTGGATTCCATTCAATCGTTAAATTATTTGATGGATCTCCCGGGTCAAGCGTCCACATTCGATAGCCGATTGGGCTTGTACGTGTTGCAGTTGAAGGAATTGTTAAGTCTGCTGTACCGATATTGTACTGTCCGCTACCGGTAGTGCTGGTAAGCGTAATTTTCTCAATTACCGGGTCGCGAACTACTCGGAAGCCAACACCACAACTCATGACTTGGGAACGAAATGCCCCATCGGTGGGACCCGGAAGTGGGACACCGCCGGTGCCTCCACCAGTGCCACCAGAGCCTGTTCTGGGTGTGGGACTTATGTATCCCGGACAAAATCGCGCATCATTAGTATATCGCTGTTGACAGGTACGGGTTCGTTGATCACATTTTAAGTAAAATGGCTGCGCCCAGACATTATTTTTATCTTGCCCGTTACAATCCTCGTCCTTTTTACAACTTTCATTACAATTCTTCAATCCATCTGTACATGAAGGGTTTCCAGGACTTCGTACAGGGATACATAAATGCGGAGTTTGGCTGAAATCGCATACGGTGAGTGAATTTGAGGTGGTATCGGTGCCACATTGTGAATTGTTACTACATATCTTTCCACACACTGCGCCTGCGGCTTTTGATCGAATATCTTGTGTTTGATTAATCTTCAAACCGGCAAACGTGCCTACAGTCATTAAAAACAATGAAATAAGTGTAAATGTAAGCGCGACTTCTCCACGTCTAGTATTGAGAATTTTCATAGTACCACCTCCATTATACATACAATCGAAAAAAAATAAATATGCCTAAATTAGGTATCCCCAGATGGTAGTAGAGGACAGGGAAGAGGTGTAATTAGCCTGTTAATTCAATCTAAAGCGTTTTGTGCCGAGAGCCCAAAACGCGCAATTTTGGCATATTTGACGAATTACTGAAAAAGGGCAATATGGGGCACAAGAGGAGAGATTGCAAGAGAGAAATTAATGAATAATTCGTACAAAACTAAATTGATCAATTAACAACAGTCCCCTCGAACTCACTCTGCGAGACGTCGTAAAACATACAATTTACGACGTTGTACGTCCTTGTTTCCCTAGGCTGTATTCCCACACCAATACAATCAGCCGTCTATGATGCATAAATGAGCAGAGAGTTGCGGGTACCAACTCATACATTGTCATTCATTTACTACTCTCTTCATCAAAAAGATCTTTGATTAAAATGGAATTACATAAAATGAAAATACTTTTTGAAGAGAAAGTATGGGCCCGTGGAAAAGTATTTATTTAGAGCTTATTATCAGTCCAAACTGTCGTTTTAGTGCCTAATTTACAGAGATTTAGCAGTTGTATTCCACTCTCTTGGAAAGGGTTCGGTTTAGAGCCTTATATCAATCCAATTAATTATTTTCATGGCTAAATTCCCGCGAACTAGCATTATATTCTGCTATTAATTTAGAGCCTTATGGCGTTCTTATTCGCCTATTTCGTGACTGAGTTTATCAGTTATACACATAGAGTGCAATTGTTAAATTGTTAAATTGTTAAATTGTTGAGCGAAGATATACTTGTCATCTCATATGGCGAAGTGGGTGCTCAGAAGCGGAGGGCTGTCCCGTCTGGGACGAGCTTCGGAGCAGGACCCACGCACGAGCGCACGTGAAATTAAACTTTAATTTTTTCCTGAATTAACTGATTAATTATGAAATACTACAGGACAGTATATAGTCCTGTAGTAAATAGTACGGAAAATTCACGTCCGTTGCTTTTCCTCTCCCCTCCCCACTCCATATCCACATGTAAATTTTCGGTTGGGTTTATTTTTTATTAATTCTAGATTCTATCCCGAAGGTCAAGAATGACAAATAATTATCTCGCGATGATACGCTTATTTCGAGCATCACTGGGATTACACGTACACTGAGGGCCCCTTTGATGGGAGAAATAACGTATCGAGCGAGATATTACTGAGATTCCCGCCTCCGCGGGAATGACAATAGTATCTACCAATTCACCGTCAGCATCACAATCACAAACACGAACCCAAGTACGAAGATGTATTCCCGAATTCGTTCTCGAAAGAGACGTTGCATAAGGTGTGCCTGGAAAAGCCCACAGAGGCTATAAAAAAGCGCTGTTTCAAGAAGCGCAAGAACGCTTGGACTAATTGGCATAAGTGAGAATAAAATCACGCTTTGGGAAAGGAGTGTAGATACAACAAGTGCTTGTTTCACGATCGTACGATCAATGTGTTCGCTGGGCGCTACCGACCAGATAAAGTGAAGTGCAAGTGGAAAAACAGCCACAAAAATGAGAATTCCACTTAAAATAAAATAGAGATGAAGAGAAAAAATAAGATTTGTAATGATAAGCATGATAAGAGTAAGAAATAAGTAGTTAACTGAAAAAGCCGCGCGAAACAGTTGCAAACTCTTCTCTACCCCAACGTTAAAAATATTTTGAGAAAGAAGTAATGCATAAATTGATATTCCATACATGATCGCAAACGGCGCACGTGCAAGCCACCTTTGCGGCAAAAAAAAGTAGAACAGGTAGAAGACGATTGAGAAATAGAGTGGAGGAATAAAAAGCATGAGCCATTCCCCTCCCGTAATTCCCTCAAGGATTGAAAAATAGGTAAAAAAATACACAAAAAGTGCAATTGGGACTATGAAAAAAATCACTTCTTCAAAGCTAAAAAATGTTGAAAAAATAATTAGAAGTGTGAGTGATATGATAGAAATGAGGAAGCGACGACGTTTGTCTATCCGTATAAAAAATTTAAACAGATTTTTTGATATTTCTTTTCTATTAAGCATAATTTGTGTAGACTTTGTCAACATCTTCAAGGTCCTCAAGAATATCAAGCAAATTTTCAACTTTAGCATGAACTACTTCATTAGTGGGAACCGTAACAAGTGGTCGATAGAAAATCTCAATTGATTCGGTTTGAACTTCTCCCAATACATCATGAACCGCTCCTAATTTTTCAAATGGAACATAGATCAGATACTCATCACCCACTTCCTCCATATCTAAAAATCCTATTTTGTCACAAAATTCAAATACCGTGTCCTCCGTTACTAAAGCTTCTGAAAGAATAACGCGGCCACATCTTTGGAAATTATGTGCAACCGAGTGTATGCTTCCCATCTTTCCTCCACTCTTCTCGAGTGCATGTTTAATTTCCGCATGCGATCGATTTGAATTATCTGATGTGGCAACAATGAGAAGCGACCCTCCACTGGGACCAAACCCCTCATAGATAATTTCTTTTAAATTTGACGCCCCCGTTCCCTTTCCTTTCTCAATTGCCCGATCGATAGTATCTTTGGGCATATTACTCGTCTTGGCCATAGAGATGGCAAGTCGCAGTTTCACATTCTTTTCCGGGTCTCCAATTCCCCCACCCTCTTTGACGGCAAGCGTGATGATTTTGGAGATTTTAGAGAAGATAAGTCCGCGTTTTTGATCAGTAATTCCCTTCTTGCGTTTAATTTGTGACCATTTTGAATGCCCCGACATGAGGTCATTATATCAAATATATTGACATTTGCTTTTTTTCACCTATACTTGAACATCACATATGGACATCGCCCTTGCAAAATTACACGAAAAAGCCAATGATGCGGCATTAGTTGGAGATTTCATACTCGCAATAAAGCTCAATCAGGATATCATCCGAGAAACTCCGGGTGATTCTGATGCCTATTTGCGCCTTGGGTTTGCATACCTTCAAACTGGAGATTTTATAAGCTCAAAACAAGCGTATCGCCAAGCACTCAAGATTGAGCCAATGAATCAAATCGCCCGAAATAATTTGGATAAGATAAAAATTCTTGAAAAAGATACGGATAACACATCTCTTTTAGCTTCAGAAGGCCCCGTACATTCGGTTAACCCTAATTTATTTTTGAATGTGTTGGGGAAAACAAAAGAAGTAACACTCGTCAATATTGGACAAGCTGATGTTCTGGCCAAGCTCAAAATTGGTGAACTTGTCGAGTTCAAAATAAAGAAACGACGCGTTGAAGTACGCGATACAAATAATGAATATATTGGGGCACTTCCCGATGACATTTCAAAACGACTCATCTTTTTTTTGGAAGCAGATAGTAGTTTTTTGGTTTATATAAAAGCCGCTTCAAAAAATTACGTCGATATTTTTATTAAGGAAGAAAAAAAAGGCGCGAAAGTGCGTGGATTTGCAACATTTCCAAAAAACATTCAAGATGATCTAAAAATGATGAATGCTGACACAAATGAGAACGAGGATTCACCCGAAGCACGAGAAGGACAAGAAGATACAGATGGAACAGTAAATGTCGATGAAGAAGAAATGGCTCCAGAAACTGATATTGATCTTGAAGCGCTTGCTGACCGAGATGATGAAGAGTTTCATGGAGCTGAACGATCAGATTTTGAAGATGAAGACGAATGATGTTCAAAATGGCGTACCCCATCTTCAAAAAAAACAATTGCTCCCCGTGTTTGGCGCCGCTTTATAAGTTTTTTGATATCCGAAGCAAAATCGAGGTCTTTCACTGAAAAAAAAGCCATAATAAAGGAAATGATAAGGATAATTAGTATGCTAAAAAGTATGTCCATTATTCCCAATCCCTTTCCAACTTTTGACCCAAAATCAATTCGATATCCGCTCCGCTTATTTGTCCATGCTTGATCTGACAATCAAACAGCTTTGAAAGCGTTACAGACGTCAAATTTGATTTGCTACTGTCTAGTATAGTACATCCTGCAGGAATCATCTTGTCACCAAGATACGATACATCAACAACACGAATTCCAATTCCTTCTATAATTCGAGAAAGTGTTTTTGTTGCCGAATATGTTCCGTACACAATACGAATGTTCTTCCCTTCCACACGAAGCCGCTTCTCATAAAAAAAACCCTTATATTTCTTTTGAAAACTTTCCTCCGAATACAGTGTGGACTTGGAAGGGTCGTGTAAAGATCCAGAAAGCGGTATAAAATCACTTCGACGCTTGTTAATAAGCGTGAAAAAAAGGAATAGTCGATCTGTAAATCTGGCATTTGTTCGAAGATGAGATGAGTTAAAAACGGTTAGGAGATTGATTTTAGGAATACCCGCGCGAGCGTGTTGAAACTCTTCATCATATACGGCATTTTTCTGTGGAGTAACGTAATAAGGTACGTAGCCTGAAATTGCGCTTGAGAACGTGTTCAAAAGGATTTTGGGATTTTTCTCAATTTCGGAAAGCCTTCCCAAAGCCCCAAACTTATATCGACCATATCCTCCTGGCACGAGGGCCGCCATTTCATTATCAAAATCAATTATATAGTTTACATTATCTTTGAGATCAAGGGAAAGAAGTTGACTATTTGTGCCATAAAAAAGAATCGTGATGCGGTCGCCATGGGAAAAAAAGAGCGATGTTGAAATCGTACGAAAACTTATAAAAACGATGTACAGTACCATAACAGCGATAATGATTCGTAGATAATTTGTTTTCATGTTGGTTTATTCCATCCCGTGTTCGATCTTGAGGCGCTTTATTTTTCCTGCAATATCTTCACGTGACACATTATATGAAACGAATATTTTACGAATAATAGCAAGAGAGGCTTCAAATTCAGGTTGAATCACCACTTGTGCACCTAAATCTTTCATCCGTTGCTGTTCATCTTCATTGTTTACCCGCGAGAAAATAACGATTTTAGGATTAAGTTTAACCGCATTTAGGATAATCATTTCTTGCGCGGGTTTGTGGGGAACGGCTGAAATGAGACATGAAGCTGTATCAACTTGTACATAATCGAGAATATCAATATCGGTGGGGTCTCCATATACAATGTTTACATCGCTTCGACGTGCCGTTTCAACAGTATAATAATTGTAATCAACCGCAATAAACGGAATTTTTGCCATTGAAAGTGCACGACCAATATATTTACCCACACTTCCGTATCCACACAGTACCACATGATCCTTAAGTTCAAGAACATCTATATTTGCAATTTCCCGATCATAATGCGTTGATAAATATGAATCAAGGTCAGGTACCCGCTTTTTAATAAGCGCTTTTGTAGCAACGTACAACTTATTTCTATTTTGAATAAGGAGTGGTGCAAGCATAATCGTGCCCAAAACTGAAGTTACCGCAAAATGATATTGTGACTCTGAAATAAGTCCATTTTGCCCCGCTTGGCTAATCAAAATAAACGCGAATTCTCCAACTTGTGCAAGTAACATACCGAGTGAAAAGGCGGTGCGTGTGTGAAACTTAAAGCGCGTAAAGATTAGAAATACAACTAAAAATTTAATACCTGTTAATAAAATAACAAAGATAATGATAAGTGGAAGTTGGCTCAAAATGGCTCCAATATTGACGGTTGTTCCAAGATACACAAAAAAGAGAACGGTAAAAAGGTCTCGAAGCGGTCTAATTTGGGAAAAAATATGGTAGTGCTGTAGCGTCTGACCCACGAGAACTCCTGCGATAAATGCTGCAATTGGGCCCGATAATCCCAATCTTGAGAAAATATAAACGACTACAAAAATAAAGAGAATCGTGAATATGTTGAGCGTTTCACGAGAAATTCGGGCCGTGCGAGCAAAAATGTATGGTACAGCCTGACGCCCCACAAAAAATATCGATGCTAAAATAAAACTAGCTTGTGCGCCACTTACGAATAGTATTTTTATAAACTCGACAAGCCCTCCACCCTTCCCCAGTGCAGAAACAAGGATAAGAAGTGGAATTGCGCATAAATCTTGAAATACGAGCATTCCTAGCGAAATATTTCCCGCAAGTGAACTTTCTTGCCCCTTTTCTTGAATAATTTTTGATACGATCGCAGTTGAAGAAAGGGCTAAACAAACTCCAAAAAGGATACTGGGGATAAAACCAAATCCAAATATAAAAGTGAGAATGAATATGAAAATAGATGAAAAGATTACTTGCGCAAATCCTCCATAAATAGTAAATTTGGAAAACCGCGCCATTCGTTCTAGATTTACCTCAAGGCCAACGGTAAAGAGAAGAAAAATAATTCCGATGCTCGAAAATTGTGCCAAATATTGCTGTGACTGGCCATTTGAAAAAAAGGATCCAAGAATAATTCCCCCTACAATATATCCCACAATTGCCGGAAGTTTTAATTTGTAGGCAACATATCCTCCCACAAAGGGAAAAAGAAGAAAGATGATAATATGCAATAATAAATCTGGAGCAATTTCTCCCATGTATTTATATTAACATATAGATTCCCGCCTTCGCGGGAATGACATAAGGCGAAGAGTTTGAGAGTGGAGCGTAGATACCCGTTTTGAGAACAACTGGGGTGCCAGTTTAAAACGGGGGTCTCCACTTGTTCGAGAAATGGGTATCAAGCAACACTACAAACTAAGTATTACTTCACAAACTTCTTCTCACAGTCGATGCAGTAGCGTGCTTCTGGCACGAGTTGGAGGCGAGCAAGGAGAATTTGTTTTGAACAATTCTCACATGTCCCATATTTTTTTTCTGCAATTTTTTTGAACGCCGCTTGAATCTGAAACAAACGTTTTTCAAGAGATATAACTTGTGCTTCAATCGTATCATGCCCTGTTTGTTCCCGAACATCGGTGTCTATTGCCGCATTATCATTCACATGGTCAGGATTTGAAAATGGATCATCTGCCTTCAGCTCCCTAACTCGAGCTAAAATATCGCGCTCCTCATTTATCAGTTTTTTGTGAAGTGTCTCTACTATTTCTTTTGAAAAAGGTTTGTTCATACTGTTTATATTTAGTGATAATATCGCTTCGGAAATAATAAATAAAATAGCATCCTGCCAGCCCAAAAAGTATAACAGATGTGGCAAAATTTATACTAAATCCCGCCAAGTATAAATGATTATATTTTAATTTGTCAAGTAACATACTCGTGCCTGAAAAGATCAAAACGAACAGGTACAAGGCCGTACCGGAAGCAAATGCTTGACGTCTAATTTGTAGTAAACATCGATAGCATATGTATGCACCGATGAAAAAAAGAATACTTTCGTAGATTGCTACTATGTGACGTGTTCCATCTAAACCACTATAGTGAACCGCCAAAAAAAATTTCGTTTTTGTTCCACTATCAACACCTGACAGAAAGCTCCCGATTTTCCCAATAGCAAGTGCAATAAAAAGTGAAGGTGTGAAATAATCGACAAGGTCAAGTGGCGCTATTTTTTTTCGACGGCACGCTACGTAGAATGCCAAAAATCCTCCCAAAAGACATCCTATGAGAGACATACCCGGATATCCATTAATAAGTATGAATTTGAGCAGATCAAATTTAAGGGTTTCTGCATTTGCAATAAAAAATAGGAGTCGTCCGAAGAAAAGTGCGAATGTAAGCGACACAAAAAATATATCAAACACATCTTCTTCTTTATATGAAGTAAGTTTAATTATGCGCCACAGGATGAAAAGCGCCCAAAAAAGGGCTAAAACCAAAAAGATTCCAAATGTGTATATTTTCAGGAATCCAAACGTAAACAAAATCGGCACCATGTGCTAAGTATAACACGTGATATAATTAGTAGGCGTAAGTAGTAGGTAGTTCCCCCGCCGGGGTGCTGAAATGGTAGACAGGCCAGTCTCAAAAACTGGTGACTTCACGGTCGTGAGGGTTCGAGTCCCTCCCCCGGCACAAAAAAACTTTCTTTCTGCTTTATATAATCTTTTTTTTGTATAATAGGCCCATGGGAGACCGTCACCTGGCTATTTTTCAAGGAAAATATATTAGACGAATATTACATCATGATGAATGGTGGTTTTCAGTAATTGATATTGTTGAAGTATTAACTGGAACTGATAGACCAAGAAAGTACTGGAATGATTTGAAGACAAAGCTTACTAGTGAAGGATACTCTGAACTGTCCGATAAAATCGGACAGTTGAAATTGAAAGCTCCTGACGGGAAATTACGTGAAACTGACTGTGCCAATACCGAAACAATGTTTCGTATTATTCAAACTATTCCTTCTCCAAAAGCAGAGCCATTTAAACGGTGGCTAGCAAAAGTTGGGTACGAACGGGTTCAAGAAATTGAAGATCCAGAATTAGCAACTAAACGATCAAGGGCACTATATAAGGCGAAAGGCTATTCTACTGCTTGGATTGAAAAACGAATGAGGGGAATTGCGATCCGTGAGGAATTAACTGATGAGTGGAAAAAACGAGAGGTTGGACAAGATCGTGAATATGCTATTCTCACCGCAGAAATATCTAAGGCAACCTTTAACATGACTCCGTCTGAGTATAAAAAGTTTAAAGGTCTTTCCCGTCATAATCTGCGTGATCATATGGATGACCTAGAATTAATTTTTACCATGCTCGGGGAAGCTTCTACAACTCGAATTACGAAGACAAAAAACGCCAAAGGATTCGTTAAAAATAAACAGGCGGCAAAAGAAGGTGGAACAATTGCTGGAAATGCGAGAAAAGAACTCGAGAAGAAATCAGGAAAAAAAGTATCGAGCCGAAAGAACTATTTAAAATCTCATCAAAATACAAAACGGTTAGAAAAATAGTCATCGCCTCCGATTAATCCCCTTTTTTGTATAATAACCAGTATATGGCTCATAAAAATATAGAAATTGAAATTCAGGTGAATGTTGAGAATGCAAAGCCGCTCATGGCGTTCTTAGAGAAAAACGGAGTTTTTAAGGGAGAAAAGCGACAAGTAGATGAGTATTTTTCCCCAGCACATAGAGATTTTCTGGCCAAACGGCCAGTTTCGGAGTGGCTACGACTTCGAGATGCTGACGGGAAATACTCCATGACATACAAAAATTGGCACTATGATAAAAAGGGAAAAAGTATGGAATTTTGCGACGAAGTTGAAACTAACGTTGAAAGCATTGAGCAAACTAGAAAGATTTTTTCAGCACTTAACCTAAAATCCATTGCTTTAGTTGACAAAGTACGGAAAACGTGGACATATAAAGAGTATGAGATTGCCGTTGACTCGGTGAAAACGCTCGGTGATTTTGTTGAAGTTGAATATATTGGCAATGATGAGAACGTAGATCCAGAAAAAGTGACCGGAGAAATGGTTGCGTTTCTTAAAAAGGTTGGGTGTGGAAAAATAACAAGAAATTACGTTGGCTATCCATTCCTCATGCTTTTTCCAGATGAAGTCAAATACGAAACACAGTGATTTTGCATATGTATCCTATTATACTTTTACTCATCATTTTCGCAATCACGGTTCCCTTCTTCCTCTCCCGCACACTCTCCCCCATCCCCTATTTCCCAACCAATAAAGCAGATGTGCCTATTATTGCGACAATTCTTCATGAACTTGTGTTGAAAAATCGAACGAATCGACCAGTATTTATTGTAGATTTAGGTGCTGGAACAGGAGAAGTGCTCTTTGAAGCCTCACAACAAGGCTTTGAACCCCCGGAGTTAAAAGGATCGTCAGGAAGGTCTAAAAAGCCAACTAAATTTATTTTAATTGAAAATAATCCCTGGTTGGCACTTATTTTACAGATAAAAAGACTGTTTCACCCAAATAAAGATGCTATCGAGATTCTGCGCGCAAATATGTTTAAAGACAAGCTTCCGTATGCATCGATAGTCTATATCTACGTCGGGCCGTATGTGATGGATCGAGTTAAGAAGCTTTTGGAGAAGATGGAGAGTGGAACATATGTGGTTTCTTACTTCTATGAGATTCCTGGGTGGGAAAAGAAACTCATCAAGAAGGTTTCTGGGAAGCATGAAGTGTTTGTGTATCAACTGTGATCCACACTATAAAACTTCACCCTATCTCCTCGGAACATGAGGTCCATTTCGCCCGTTGCCCCATTTCGATGCTTGGCGATGTAGAGTTTGATCATTTTTTTTGCGTCGTCAAGTAAATCTTCTGATTCTTTTTCGTAATAAAGAAACATTACCACGTCTGCATCCTGCTCAATACTTCCCGATTCTCGAAGATCGGCAAGTTGCGGCTTCTTTTCGCCCCGATGCTCGATTGCACGGGATAGCTGTGAAAGGGCAAGCACCGGAATTTTGAGTTCTCGGGCTAGATTTTTTAGATTTTGGGATACAAAAGAAACTTCCTGCACACGGTTCTCAATCCGTTTTCCCGGATCGATGAGTTGAAGGTAGTCGACAATGAGCAGTTTGAGACCTTTTTCAACTTTGAGCTTTCGTGCTTTTGTGCGCATTTCTAGAATCGAGGCGCCGGGCGTGTCATCGATATAGATTGGAGCCGCGGCAAGGTCCCCCATTGCTTGGGTTAGACGGCTGTAATCGTCTGGCGAAAGCTTACCTGTTTTGAGTCGCCACGCGTCAATGTCTGCTTGTCCCACGAGAAGCCGATCAACAAGCTCTTCTTTGCTCATTTCAAGAGAAAAAACGCCAACGGGTATTTTTTCTTGAAGTGCCGCGTGAAGCGCCACATTCATCGCAAAGGTGGTTTTACCAATTCCCGGCCGGGCCGCCAAGATGAGGAGATTTGAGTCTTGCATGCCCGCAAGTCGAGTATCAAGATCTTTAAATCCGGTAGCCACGCCTCGTAACCCGTCACCTTTACTCGCATTTTCAAGCCGTTCAAAGCTTTCGGCCAAAATACTTTTGAGCGGAATAAAGTCTTGGTGTAAATATGACTGGGAAAGGGAAAAAATGCTTGATTCAGCTTCATTGAGCAGATGTTTTACGTCTCCTTTTTCTTCAAATGCTTGTTCAACAAGTCGGCTAGCCATAGAAACAAGCGTTCTTTTTATGTATGCCGCCTTCACAATTCGAGCATAGTGTTCAACATAGGCTGATGTAGGCACGGTGTCGATAAGATCGGCCAAATATTTCCCTCCCCCGATTTTCACGAGTTCCCCACTCTTTTTGAGTGCGGCGCCGAGTGTGACTACATCAACTGGTTGATTTTTGTCAAAAAGTGTAAGCATGGCTGAAAAGATAATTGAATGGGTAGGAAGATAAAAGTGACCTGGAATTACTATCTCGGCAACAAGTGAGATTGCCGAAGGGTCGATGAGCGCGCCGCCAAGCACCGCTTTTTCAGCTTGTTCGTCATGTGGAGGAGTTTTGGGAGTGGTTGCCACAATTTAACAATTTAACAATTTAACAATTTCATGTTTCCATCACAATCACTCTCATCTGATCTGTTAGATCTGATTTCTTGAGTGTTAATTTCTTTTCAGGTTCGGTTTGCGGGGCGCCTATTTTTTCCAGGAATTGAGAAACGGGGGCAACATCTTTGAATATCTCGTTACTATGTTGATCTGTTTTGTAGTGCATGGGAATAACGATTGACGGTTCAATTTTGCTGATAATCTTCACAGCTTCATCAGCCCCGATGGTATAAAATCCGCCAACTGGAATAAGTAAAATATCAATAACATCAATTTCCTCAAGCGTTTCTTCTGTTAACATGTGCCCCAAATCTCCACAATGCAGAATATTGATGTCTTCTATGACAATTTTAAAAAGTGTATTTTTGCCACGTTTGGCGCCCATTTCATCGTCATGGTAGGATTCATATCCATAGACTCGCACTCCATTTCGTTCATATTCTCCGGGGTATTCGATGATAAGCGGATCTCCAGTGATTGTGGAAGTGAAGTTGTGGTCAGCGTGACCATGAGAAACGGTGACGATGTCGGCCTCAAGCGCTGGAAGTTTCAAACCTGTTGAAACATCAAATGGGTCCGTAACTACCGAGCCCAGCTTCGATTTAAGTTGAAAACAGCTATGTCCAATGTATTTAATATCCATGTGGCAACATAGTAACAGATACATATTCAATTTTCAATTTCTAATTATTTGTCATTCCCGCGAAGGCCGAAGGTTCCCTTCAGGGGGCGGGAATCCACAAAAGGTCGCTTGATACCCATTTCTCGAACAAGTGGGGACCCCCGCTTTAAACTGGCACCCCAGTTGTTCTAAAAATGGGTATCTACGCTCCCTAATGGAAATCCTTTATAATACAGTATGCGTATTCAGTCATTACAGTCCATTTTGCAAGAAAAGAAGGTATCCGCGCTTCTCGTGACCACTCCTTCAAACATCTATTACCTTTGTGGCTTTGGGATAGCACTGGGTGAGCGGAGTGCGTACATGCTCGTTACTCAAAAGAGCGTCTATTTTTTCACTGATAGTAGATATGTATCTGAACGGTTGAAAGCTGACTTGAAAAGACAGAAAATTGTGCTGAAGATCATTTCTCGAGAAAAAAACTTGAGCGTATATCTTTTAGAAATCTCTAAAGCAGAAAAAATAAAATCGTTCTATTTTGAACATGATGACTTGAGTGTGGCGGAGTTTGAGTGGTTGAAAGAGAAAAAGGTTCCGATGCATTGGGATTCTATCGTCCCGCCTACGGCGGGACTCCAGAATGACAGATTAATCGAGTCCATGCGGACAAAAAAGGATCCAGAAGAAATAAAAGCTATCAAAAAAGCCTGTGAACTCGTCGATTTGTGTCTTTCCGAACTTCTCCCCTATCTGCATGTTGGGATTTCTGAAAAAGAAGTATTACGCATTCTTTCTCGATGGTTCATCAACAACTCTCCGACCAGCTTTGATCCAATTGTGGCGATCGATGAGAATGCAGCTATCCCCCACTATGACACGCAAACGAATGGAGAAAAAGTGGCAAAAAGTGAGTCGATTATGCTTATAGACTGTGGAATTTCTTATAATAGATACGCGTCTGATATCACGCGCATGTTTGCCTTCGGTACGCCCAGCCAGCGTATTCGGAAAGCGTATGAAATCCTGAAACAAGTTCAGGATGACGCTGTGGTGGACCTTTCGCAGATGAAGTTTTATAAGGAAGCGGATGAGAAGTGTCGCAACAGTCTTAAAACCGCCGGATTCCCCCCATTTGAGCATGCCCTTGGGCATGGAATTGGCATTGATGTGCACGAACTCCCCCATTTTTCACCCCGCAACAATGATACAATCGAAGAAGGGCATGTGGTTACTGTGGAGCCCGGAATTTATATACTCGGTGCATGGGGAATGCGGCTTGAAGACACGGTTGTTGTGGGTAAAAATAAGCAGGTAATTCGACTTACAAAAACCAGTCGTGAGATGATTATTATTTAACTATGATATCACTAATTACTCTCGACAACTTCCTCACCAACGCCATCTACACTCTCCCTCACACTCCACTCATCGACACCGTTTTTTTCTTCTTCTCCGCAAGTGGAATTTTTATTCTATTCTGGATCGGCATCTTTTCATTCCTCGTCATCTTCGAAGAACTCCGCCATCACCGCTTCTTCCTTGACTTCTTTCTCACCGTCACCCTAAGCTCAATCCTCACCAACCTCATCCTCAAAAACATTTTTACCCGCCTCCGCCCTCTCTCCTCCTCTGCTCCTCTTCTCCTCCGCCCCACCCCATCTCCCCATCCCCTCCTCCTCTCCTCAACATATCCATCCGACTTCTCCTTCCCTTCCGGACACGCAACATTCGCCTTCGCCGCCGTCTACATCCTCGCTCATTATGATCCCAAAAGAGCCAAACTTTTTTATATAATAGCCTGTCTGATCGCCTTTTCTCGAGTTTATTTGGGATTTCATTATGTGGGGGACGTGCTTACGGGAGGACTCATAGGAATAGGAACAGGAATATTTGTTAGAAAGATAGTTCGAGAGCTAGATTCCCGCCCCCTGAAGGGGACCTTCGGCCTTCGCGGGAATGACAACTAATGGAGCGTAGATACCCGTTTTGAAAACAACTGGGGTGCCAGTTTAAAGCGGGGGTCCCCACTTGTTCGAGAAATGGGTATCAAGCGACTATGTTCACACCGAGATTCTTCGCTACGCTCAGAATGACATGAGAAGGGTTAGGATGACAAATCACTATGAAACTAAACGCAGACGAACTTCGAAAATTTGATGAATCACAAACGCTGGAGCTCCCTCCTCGTCTCCCTTTCTACCTCATCATCGACGACGTCTGGGACACGTATAATATTGGCGGTCTTTTCCGACTTGCCGACGCGCTTGCATTCGAAAAAATTTTCATCTGTGGACAATCAGAAACTCCACCTAATCATCGAATTAAAAAAGCTTCCATTGGAACATATAAAGTTGTGCCATGGGAATATAGGGAGAGTGCTTTAGAGACAATCAAAGAGCTGAGAGGAGAAGATAGGGTGATTGGGGGGGGCGGAGAAGAAGAGGGGATGAAAGGAAAACCGAGAAAAATACAGATAGTTGCTATTGAACAAGCTAAAGATTCTATTTCCTACACCAAGATCGAGTATTCGTTTCCGTTAGCTCTCATTGTTGGAAATGAAACGCATGGGGTTTCCCATGAAGCACTTGAAGCCGCCGACCATATCGCAGAAATTCCCCTGTTTGGAGTGAATAAATCGCTCAATGTGATCGTTTCCGGCGCAATTGTGGCATTTGAGGCGTATAATACAGTATATGGATGATGTACCAAAGAATTTAAATCGGCTTTCCAAAAATCCCTTTTTTATTGCGACCGCATGCCTTTTTTTTATTATCATAAGTGGATTTATCATTATTATCCTTTCTGGGGAAACCACGGCGCGCACACTTGAAAGCATACGACGAAATATTATCAACACCACAAATTATTTAACTGAAAGTCCAAATACACGCCGCCAAATACAAACTACGAAGATTTTAGGTGCCACCACCGAGGCAAATGTGAGCCTATTTGTGTATCCAAAAGGAACGGTCAGTTCGGTGAATGTAAATGGGAAAATAGTTACAAAAAGCCCCATCAAGTATATTTTTACTTCTGAAGAGAATTCGAACATTATTAGTAAAATTACTCCGCAAACTCCTGGATTTATAGTTTCAAAGAAGGAACTTGAGGCATTTTTAGTGTATACGGCTGGGCGATTAAATCTTTCGGAAGCCGAGTCCGGTGAACTAACTCGAGAAGCCGCCGACGCGGCCGACCAGAAAGAAACAGATTTTGTGAGTTTGCGGTATATTGATCAAAAAACTCTCGATTCCATTCACCCACTTTCCATCTCCCCAAGGCCCCAAAATGTTTCTCGTATTTTTTTCTATGTGAATTCTGCAAAAAAAAATGATCTTTTGACACCCCCCGTTCTAACTCCTGTGGCACGCGATGGCTTCACGGTAATCGAAATTGGCATACTTGCAAATCTCTAATGTTCAGGCACAAATCCAGCCCGCTTAAAATGTTCGTCAAATGTCACCACTCGTGTAATTTCTAATCGTTTCATAAGTGCAAAACTTGTACAGTCTGTAAATGACAATTTACTCCAGTCATTTTGAAACCACTCCCATGCATCTTTTTCGTCTTCAGTCGTAACTCGTTCTATACTAATAGACATACTACTTTTTGAAATCATATCTTGAAGATCCATAGCTACTTGTAACCCACACCGCAATCTAATAAGTGTAAATGATTCATCTAGGATATAATTTGAAGTTACCAGTCGAGCGGAGGGGGAATTCTGAAGTTTTGGCCATAGTGCCCATACCTGTGTAAAAAAAGCATCATTTTTGTCCAGTAGTGCCTTAAAACCACTGGTGTCTATGAAGATTTCTATTTCAGACACCATAAATAATTTTGTCATCTTCAGATAATTCGTATCGAGGCTTTTTATTCTTCAAACGCATGGCTGATTTCGGAAAGTGCCAAATTGGATCATCTTTTTTTGCATGCAAAATTATTGTTATTGGCTTACTCGTTGAACTCTTAATGATTCTCTTAATATATTCATTTCCACTTATTCCTAATTTCGCCGCACGCACGCGGATTTGGATTAAATCCGACTTTGGAAGCCGCAAGTTAGTAACCACCATTTCATCTTTCATAGTATGAATCATACTATAGTATGAATGGTATGTCAAGGAGTGGTAAAGCATGATGTCATTCTCAACGAAAGTTTGTCATCCCCGAGTAGTCGGGGATCTATTTAATATAGATTCCCGCCTCCGCGGGAATGACACTGTAACCAAAATTGCCCTAATTTAAAACTTATAGTATACTATCCTCCAGAACGATTTCATTCTCACGAGTCATCTGTTTTGTATGATGACGCACATTCACAACAAACTAGGACGCGAAACCGAGCTACCAAGCTCAAAACGAGGCAGTATCTCGAACTTTCACTGTCGCCGGGGGGAGACAGAAGAAGGAACGAGTTTCTATATCCGAAACAGCCACAAGAAAGGCTTCACACATGAAGAGAAGTCCCGAATTTGGACCTCGACCAGCCGAAAGGCTTGAAGTCGAGTACGAGCACAATCCTATCAAGACCATCAGCGGTCGATGGGTCGGCATTATCGATTGGGACTTGTTCAAGGTTAGACTCCTCGAGCACGCCACCTCTCTCCGGAGCGCACCCTTCAATGCAGCTGTGGTCTGGGAGCGCGCCGGCGATGACTGCCATGTCCGCATGGACATTGGAACACGCGAGCACGAGCTCTACGGCCTTGCCGAAGGCGGCGAGCTACGTGCACGCGAACTGGGAGCACTCCAGGCCCTCACCACCGGCGGCTGGGAGTACGATCAGAACAGCGATCGCTGACCAACCCCAACCCCGGGAAATCCCCCCGTTTCCTGTGGGACCCACAACCGAAAGGCTATCATGAGACGAAAGAAGCCCGCAGTACCGGTCCCTCAACCAGACCCGAAAACAAAGGTCACCAAAATGAC
>Ga0209542_10002395_pt1 | contig 42024 bp, 37 predicted proteins | sample RifCSPhighO2_01_FD_184028 | JGI IMG/M metagenome (GOLD analysis project Ga0209542, IMG submission 184028) | Soil microbial communities from Rifle, Colorado - Rifle CSP2_plank highO2_0.1 (SPAdes) (version 2) | ecosystem: Environmental > Terrestrial > Deep subsurface > Rock core/Sediment ... | reverse complement strand
CATGATAAACTTATACAGGAGCTCAGAGAAGTTTTAGCAACTGTGCAGGCGGGAAAGCATCCAGATGTCTCAGACGAAGAGGAAGAGGACACGGACGATAAAGATAAGCCAGTATAAATATACTATGCGGTGTCTGTGAGTTCAGTACCAATGAGTACAACCAGTGTAAGGGCATTTTAACACGTTTGGCTGACTCAACTTGAGGCATGTAAGTAAGGATTATTTAAGTTGTTTTTGATCTTTCTGTGTCCTCGATTTTAAGATCGAAGAATAAATAAAGAATCCAACAATAAAAATTATTAGAATACTTCCTGTTAATTTTAAATAAAAGAGTACTTGAGTGTTGAATGTATTCATGGAATGTTGAGATTCCCAAAGTTGCATTGATTGCTGGCACATATCACTTTCCTGACCATATTGATTGCAGATTTGCTTTACTGCATCTAATCTATATGTTAAATCGCGTTGTAGCTGATCCATGGTAAAATATTTTATATAAAATGTCTTTTAATAAATGCCCTGCCGGAACCAGATTTTAAATATTTTTCAAATTCAAAAGCCTTGTACTTATCTCTAAACACAAAACACATCTCAAGTTATAGTGGTCTTCTTTCTTTTGTTGCTGGTACATGACCTTTCTCATGTCTTTCAATTCTTTCTTTTAAGTTATCAGTACAACCAGTGTATGGTTTACTGTCTGAACATTTTAAAATATAAACATAATACATTTATACAGTATATGGTGCGAGGGTCGCCTTCGCAAACCTTCTGCGTGACCAACTTCGCCAAGGCTTCGTTGTGCCAAAGGCGGATTTCATCACGCCGAAGGTTCGCTACTGCGAACCGAAGGCGGAGGGTAGGAGATTCGGACTCCTGATGGATTACTCCATACGTCGTTTCCAACGACGCGCACTAGACCGCTATGCGAACCCTCCATATCACCAATTTACACTATTTTCGCAAAAATAAAAGTTTTTTGTGCTACAATTTGTTTACATAGATCATGGATAAACTTTTTATAATTCAACTTGTCACTTCGTTTTTTGTCGGCGGGGCTTTTATTATTCTTCTGGTGACACTCGCCGAGCGAGTACCAAAGCGAATTGCCGGTGTGATAATAATATTCCCTTCCACAATTGCACTCGGTTTTTTCTTTTTGGCTTGGGTTCTCTCAGCTGAATCAATTGCGCGAGCGGCACCACTAGCTATCATAGGAACCGCCGCGAATTTCATAATATTTTTGAGCTATCCACATCTGGCGAACTTTTTTACACAAAAAACAAAAAATAAGTTTCTTCAGATTATATTGAGTTTAGCGGTAAAGTCTTTTGCCTTGGCTTGTAATTGTCTCCGTAATCGCTAAAAACAAACCGACAAACTTATTCTTTGTGCTTTTTGTTTTTGTTTTAGTGATTACAGTTAGTCATTTTATCTTGAAGAAAAATCAAAGCGAGAAAGCTGTAGCAATTTCATATACAACTTTGCAAACAATAGGGCGAGGCGTATTTGCTGGTTTTGTGATTACACTAATTGTTTTTCTCGGTAAGATATTGGGACCTTTTTGGGGAGGTGTGTTATCTGCCTTTCCAGCTTCGATTTCTTCTGCGTTTATTCTCGTCCATTGGAACTACGGTTCGTCTAACCTTTTTCCAACTATTCAAAGGTTGCCAATTGGCGCCTTGGTAATTCCAGCTTTTGCAATTTCGGCTATGTTTTTCTTTCCAGTCGTCGGGTTTATAATAGGTACTTTTCTTTCACTTGCAGTTAGTCTTATTGTCTCCTTTTTACTGTCTAAAGTTAAAAGTTTTTAAAGACAAAAATCGGGGAATCATGAAAAAATTTTTTCTTTTATATAAAAAAGAAGGGGAGACTCCACTTAAGGCGCTCAATAAATTCCGCGCGAAGAATAAAAAATACAAATAGGCATACCAACTCTGGCATTCTTCATTAAAAGGACAAAGGTCGGCAGATTTGCTAAAATATCATAATGGACGCGCAATTCATTTTAACTATCTTGTTTGGTGTTGTGGTTGTGGGATTTCTTGTTGCGGACCTCGGGTTTTTCAATAAAAAGAGCCATAAAATTGAATTTAAACCGGCTCTGTGTCAGTCCATATTTTGGGTGGCGATTTCTCTCGTTTTTGGTGTTTTGATTTTTTTCTTTCTAGATAAAATCACGGCGGTTGAATTTTTCAGCGCCTATGTCACGGAAAAGATGCTTTCAGTGGACAACCTGTTCGTGATTATGCTCATTTTCAGTTATTTCAAACTGGAAGAGAAATATCACCATCGGGCTTTATTTTGGGGGATTCTCGGAGCCATAATTTTTCGCGGAATTTTTATCGGAGCGGGGGCATACATTATTAGTCAGTTTCACTGGGTTTTGTATATTTTTGGAGCTATATTGTTCTATACGGGAGTAAAGCTGTTGTGGGAGAAAAAAGAAGAATATATAGATTTCGGGAAAAATAAAATAATAAAATTTGCCCACAAAATTTTCCCCTTCACTAATACTCACCATGGCAGCAAATTTTTTTTCCGAGAGAACGGAAAATTTTATTTTACTTCGCTTTTTCTGATTGTTTTGGTGGTTGAAGCGACGGATATCGTTTTTGCGGTGGACTCTATCCCTGCTGTATTTTCCATATCGCAAAATCTATTTGTGGTCTTTACCTCAAATATTTTTGCGATTATGGGCTTGCGAGCGTTGTTCTTTTTGCTTGAAAATATATTGCACCAATTTCACCATTTGCAAAAAGGTCTCGCGGTTATTTTGCTGTTTATCGGTCTGAAAATGCTTTCAGGAATATTCGGTTTACACATATCTTCTTTTGTTTCATTCGGAGTTATTATGTTTGCGCTTTTCGCCTCAATTGCCTTGTCGTTCATATTCCCTAAAAAGATTTAAATGTTCCCAATATATTTATGGACTTAAAAAAAAGATTTCAAGAAGAATATAAAACTCTAAATAAAGCCCAAAGGGAGGCGGTAAATGCCACAGATGGGCCAGTAATGGTGGTGGCGGGTCCGGGCACAGGCAAAACGCAGATATTGGCGCTTAGAATCGCCAATATTTTGCAGAAAACCGACACCAAACCGGAAAATATTTTAGCGCTAACTTTTACCAACACCGGCGTTATTTCTATGCGCGAAAGACTTTTTAATATAATCGGGGATACTGCTTACCGAACAAACATTTTCACTTTTCACGCTTTTTGCGAACATATAATCAAAGAACTTCCTTTTTATTTTGAAGAGCTCGAAGGAGCCAGAGTTATCAGCGACCTAGAGCGAGTAGAAATCGTTGAGTCAATCATTAAAGAAAATAAATTTAAAGACCTAGTCTCTTTTCACGATGAATTTTCTTTTTTGAATAAAATAGTTGGCGGAATATTAAATATCAAAAAAGAAGGCTTATCGCCGGCGGAATTTATTGAAAAGTTGCCTGCTTGGAAGCAGACACTTCTCGCCGGCGAGGATTTGTATTACAAGAAAGATTTTGGAAAATATAAAAAAGGCGACCTGAAGCCGACGGAAGCAGAAAAAGTAAATAAAAAAATCAGCCAAGCCGAAGAACTCGGAGAAATTTTTACTTTCTACCAACAGGAGTTAAAAAAACGAGGGTTCTACGATTTTTCAGATATGGTGCTTTATGTTTTAGCCGAGCTTGTAAAAAATAAAAATTTAAAAGCGGATATTCAGGAAAAATACCAATATATTCTGGTGGATGAGCATCAAGACACGAACGAAGGGCAAAATACTCTTATGGAACTCCTGACTGACGCTCCGCACTTAGAAGGGAAGCCGAATATTTTTACCGTAGGAGACGAAAAACAATCCATATATCGATTTCAAGGCGCCAGCGCGGAGACCTTCTCCAGATTTCAAAGCTTGTATACAGAAATTAATTCTATAAAACTGACAGAGAATTACCGTTCTACGCAAAATATTCTGGATGGAGCGCATAGCCTAATTGTGAAGTCAAAAGCCTTAGAAGATAGCCCGAGCCTTCATTCCAATATTGAAGAAAATGACAAAATTTCTATCTGCGAATTTTCAAATTATAAGTTTGAATTTTTGTATTTGGCGGAAGAGGTCAAAAGGCGTATTGATGCTGGCGTAGCGCCTTCGGAAATTGCGGTTTTATATCGCGCCAATAAAAATGTCGAAGATATAAAGACAATTTTTGATTTTTACAAAATTCACTACACCATCTTTTCCAAAGATAAAATATTGGATGACCCAAACATCAGGAATCTTATATATATTTTAAAAGTTATCCATAATTTAAATGACGACCACAATTTAGGTAAATCTTTTTTTGCCAAATTTTTAAAGTTTGACAGTTATGACGTTATTAAAATATTGGATAAGTTTAAATATTCAAGAAATAGAAATATAAAACACATTTTCGCAATTATGCAGGATAGTCAAACCCTAAACGAAATTGAAGTTAAAAATATCAAGGACTTTTTAAATTTTGCAAAAACCATAAAAGAATTGAAAATTGAATCCCAAAATCAGAATTTTCCGGATTTTTTCAAAATATTTTTAGCGAAAATCGGCTACCTTAAGTATATGCTCTCTTCCGCTGATAGTCGTCTGCAAATCATAAAACTGGATAAACTTTTGGATGAAATAAAAAGACAGAATAAAACAAGGAGAGCATACAGCTTGACTGACTTTATTTATTTTGTGGACGCTTTTTCCAAATACAACTTGGATATCACCAGCACCGCTCCGGAAATTATTGAAGGCGTGTCACTAATGACGGCGCATGGCTCCAAGGGTCAAGAATTTGAATATGTTTATATTATCAACACTACCCGAAAGGCTTGGGAAGGGGGCGGTAGACGGGGGAACTCCGTCGCTTTGCCTATTTATCAATATGACGGCGACATTGAAGACGAAAGACGTCTTTTTTACGTGGCGATGACTCGCGCCAAAAAGTTTTTAAATATTTCATATGCGCGAACCGACAACGATGGCCGAGAGCATGAGGAATCGGAATTTGTAAAAGAGATTGACCCATTGTTTAAAGAGGAGACCAAGATGAAAAAATTTGAAGAAAAAAACGTTGAAAATTTAAACGTGTTTTTGAATGCCGGAAAAAAATCTGCATCGATTTTTGAACCGCAATATTTGAAAGAATTATTTTTTAAAAGAGGCCTAAACGTTTCAGCTCTTAATAATTATCTTAGTTGCCCCAAAAAATATCTTCATAAAAATCTTATAAGAATTCCAGACGTATATTCGCCAACCCTAAAATTCGGAGATTTGATTCACAAATCATTAGAATTATTTTTTAATGCGTCTGTCAGAGCGGAAAAAATTCTTTCCAAAGAGATACTTTTGGAATTTTTTGAAAAAGAGTTGATTAAAACTTATTTTCCCGAGAAAGAAGAGGAAAAATTTAGAAAAAGGGGTGAAAAAGCATTATCAGAGTATTATGATGAGTACTCTGATATTTGGACTTATAAAATAAAAACAGAATTTAACGTTAAAAGAGATTTTGAGTTAGATAACCGAGAGACTCTAAAACTTACAGGTTTTATTGATAAAGTAGAAACCAACGACGAAGACAACACCATAAATATTGTTGACTATAAAACCGGCAGAACATTTTCGGAAAAGACCAAGGAAGAAAAAGCAGCCTATGAAAGACAGATAGTTTTTTATCATTTATTGCTCCAAGATTATGATGAGGGGAATTTATCAGTGACTAAGAGCATACTTGATTTTGTGGAGAAAAATAAAAAAGGCAAATTTGAACAATACTCTTTTGAGGTTACCAAAGAACATCTCGATAAATTGCGTGAGGAAATAAATCTTTGCGCTCACGAGATTTTGTCTATGGAATTTCTTAAAAAAGGCTGTGATAAAAACGACTGCGAATGGTGCAAAATCGAAAAGTAACTGGAAATACTGCAAATAGCAGAAATTTATATAGGTCCATTGTCCAGCCAGCCTAGGTAGAAGCCAACGAGACTAAAAGCGATAATAAGAATAATTAAAATCCAATAAGTTTTTCGCATAGTTTAATTGTAGCATACTATTTTTTGCTTGTAATTTTGTCTCTTTGTCGTTAATATAGCAAAATAGAAGAAAAATTAACCCAGTGCAAGTTTAACGAATTATTGCTGAAAAAGATTGAGCAGTTTCAGTTTCTAGTTTTTTATGGATTTTGTCGATTTCTTCTGAAGTTAATGTTCTTTCAATCGATCTGTAGGTTATTCTATAAGCATAACTTACTTTATTCACGCCGAATTTTTCCGTATTTTCATATTTATCCAAAAGTTCCACTTGTTCTACCATACCGGGAGCTAGTTCTCTAACAAAGTCAAAATAATCATTGGGTACAAAGTCATTTTTCACTACAAAGGAAATATCGCGAACGATTGGAGGATATTTACTAACTTCTACAAATTTCCGCCCTAGTTTGAGTTGCTTCTTGACTCTGTCATCTTCTGACCATAAGAGCCGGATGTCTGGGAGTTGCATACTAGCAATGGCGAGGCGTTCTAATCCGAAACCAAAAGCCCAGCCATGGTAGCCAGTTAAACCTAAATTAGCTAGAACAATCCTTCTTACCATTCCAGAACCTAACATTTCAACCCATTGGCCGTTAATTTCTGCCTCCATTTCAAAACTCGGATCAGTATAAGGAAAATTGTGATCATAGAAACGAAAATTAATATTGTTGCCAAAGATACTCGTGGCTATTTCCGAAAGAGAATTTTTTAAGTCTTCCGGTGTAATCTTTTTTTTATCTTCCGGCGCTATTAACCAGCCGCCAAATTGGTGAAAAACATTCATATGATTGCGATCAATCTCATCTTTACGATAAACTTTGCCATAACAAATTGCCCCAAGAGTTTCCTGTTTTTCTATTCGTTTTTTAACCTCCGGGTGATTTAAATAATAATACCAGAATACTGTATCATGAGTTCGCAACACGTTTTCTTCATCAACATAGTAAGTATCAGATTTGCTCCGCGCTGGATGCCCTGGAGACATATTGAATAAGTCAAAAAGAATTTTCGTCGGGACAATTTCCGGAATTTTAATATCGTCAAAATTTTTAAGCGATGAAACTTCTTTTGCTCTCTTTACGATTTCTGCTAACGGACTGTCGGGAGTTCGGGATAAATCGGGCATCGCAAGGTAGCGTTTTATACGCAAACTTTGGACATCAACTTTTGACTCTAAATCCTTTATTATGTCTCTTTCCTCCGGAGAAGTTATTTCGTAGTTTGCCATCTTTCTAGTTTAGAGAAAAATTTCTGCAAAGTAAACCCACACACCAAATTTGGTGTGTGGGTAAAGGCTTTTAAGGTAAAAGTAATGGCTAAAAACCACCTAAATTTTGACTAGCTTATACTATAAATTTTTGCTATAATACCCTTAATGGCAAAAGGTAAAATAAGCGAAAAAGCGACCGAGAAAGCAAGTCAAAAAGGTGCCGAAAAAAGACCCGCCTCCGCTAAAGCTTCGGCGGGCGCGCACCATTATGATGCCTCCGATATCTCGGTTTTAGAGGGTCTAGAGCCCGTCAGGCGCCGTCCGGGGATGTATATCGGCACTACTGGCCCCGAGGGGTTGCACCACTTAGTGTGGGAGATTTTTGACAATTCGCGAGACGAGGCTATGGGTGGCTTTTGCGATGATATTGAGATAGTACTTCTTCCAAATAACCGCATACAAGTGGCGGACAACGGACGGGGAGTGCCGGTGGATATGCATAAAAAAACAAAAGTTTCCGCGCTAGAAACGGTGATGACCACGCTTCACGCCGGAGGAAAATTCGGCGGCGACCACAGCGGATACAAAGTCTCCGGGGGCTTACACGGGGTGGGCGCATCGGTAGTCAACGCGCTTTCCATTTATTGCAAAGCGGAAATTTACAGAGATGGCGGAAAATATATGCAGGAGTATTCCATAGGCAAGAAAAAATTTGCCGTAAAAAAAGTCGGCGTTTCAAAACTTCATGGAACCATTATCACTTTTGAACCGGATCCGGAAGTTTTCGGAAGTATTGTATTTGACTGGAACACGATAGTCAGCCATATTCGCCAGCAGGCGTATTTGGTGAAGAAGTTGAAAATTTTAATAATTGACGCGCGTGAGGCAAGACCTAACTTGTTAGGTTTTGCCTCTAGGTTGGATAATGTTTTTTATTTTAGAGAACTAGGTTTGGAACTTCCCTCAACTGCTTTTTATTTTGAAGGTGGACTCATATCTTTAGTAAAATATTACAACAAAAACCAAAAGCCGTTGCACAAAAATATTTTTTATGTTGAAAAAGAATTGGATAAAGTCGGTGTAGAAATTGCTTTGCAATATGTGGACGACATAATGGACCGGATTGTGCCTTTTGCCAACAATATTTATACCAGAGAAGGCGGGACACATATTACTGGTTTTAAAACCGCGCTAACCAGGACCTTAAATACCTACTGCAAGAAACGGGAAATGATGAAAGAAGCCGAAGGCGGATTTACCGGAGAGGACGTGTTGGAGGGCCTGACGGCGGTTATTTCTGTCAAACTTCGCGAGATTCAATTTGAAGGACAGACTAAAGGCAAACTAGGTAGTCCAGAGGCTCAAGGAGCGGTGGCCACGGTCTTTGGCGAGGCCTTTGCAAACTTCTTGGAAGAGAACCCGGACGACGCTAAAACCATTATAAACAAGTCAATTCTTGCTCTAAAGGCCCGCAAGGCGGCTAAAGCCGCCAAGGACTCGGTGCTACGCAAGGGAGCGCTTGAGGGTATGACTTTACCGGGAAAACTCGCGGATTGCCAGAGCAAGAGCGCCGAAGAGTCGGAGCTATTTCTAGTAGAGGGAGATTCCGCTGGAGGCTCGGCCAAACAAGGACGCGACCGCCGTACGCAGGCGATACTTCCGCTTCGCGGGAAAATTCTAAATGTTGAACGCGCCCGCATAGACAAAATGCTCGCCTCCAAAGAAGTGAAGTCTTTGGTTATCGCTATGGGCACTTCCATCGGGGATACTTTTGATTTATCCAAGATGCGTTACCATAAAATAATCATCGCCACCGATGCCGACGTAGACGGCTCGCATATTCGCACGCTCTTGTTGACTCTTTTCTACAGATATTTTAGGCAAGTTATTGATGCCGGATATATTTATATCGCTCAACCACCGCTTTATAAAATAAAAAAAGGGAAAGAAATATCTTATGCGTATACTGACGACGAGAAATTAAAGATTATTGGCAAAGAAACAGAAATTAATGAGATAGAGGCCGTTGAAGAGTCCGCTTCTGCCGACTTGCCCGCCGAAGCCCTGGCGGAGGAGGGAGGCGATACTAAAGCAAAATCATCGAAGATTCACATCCAAAGATTCAAAGGTCTCGGAGAAATGAATCCGGAAGAACTTTGGGAGACGACGATGGACCCGACGAACCGCGTGCTCAAAAAAGTAAACATCAACGATGCCGAAGAAGCCAATAAAATTTTTGACATCCTAATGGGCTCCGAAGTCCCCCCTCGCAAGTCTTTCATTCAATCCAACGCCAAATTGGCGGAGATTGATATCTAAAATATTTTTTACTACAATATAAAATATGCCAGGGGAAAAAGCATTTTTAAAATATTTACTTGAGGGGGGGGGATACGAAAATACTTGAAACTCACTCTAACTAAACAAGCCAGCCTTGAGTTTATTTCTGGTCAAAAGCCCTTAGATTTAAAATTAAGGTTTGAAAATGAGGGAGAATTTTTAGTAAGTCAAGATGAGAAAGGTGTAGTCGCTGTTCATATTTCTGGAAACAAAGGTTCTGTTTCATTAGTTGATGCCATAAAGCAACACAAACACACTGTTGATAGTACTGAATATCAGAGAAACATGTTAGACAAGTTGTTAATCGTAACTCCTAATTTTGCACTAAATCAATTATCTAATAAAGGTATTTTGGCCCAAAGATATCAAGAGATTAAAAGATTTGCTAAAATTGGCAAAACTGCATTTTTCTGCATGTCAGCTGGATCAGGTGCTTTTGATACTTTTATTTTAGTTGGCGAACCAACTGATCAAAAGATTTGGATGCTGACATTATTACACGAAAGTGGACATGCAATGAATGTTGCCAATGACTACTTCGAAAATAATCCAGAAGATCCAAAATCGCTTTCTAAACATGAAAGAAAGGGTTGGTCACAAGCTTTACGTTTAGCAAAAACAATAAGGGAAAAAACTGGAGTAGACTTGCTTAGTATTTTTGGTTCGAGAAATGAATTAAAAAAAGCAATGTATTCAGCACTGCTTGCCTATAGAGCTTCTTATGCTGAAGAAGACGGCGATGACATAGCGGATTCCGAAAGTTTGTTTGATAAGGGTAAATTAAACAGACTGAAATAAAATCTAAGCTTTTTTACGCAAATCCTTAACATATCATATATGATATGTTAAGGAACTAGGATTTTTTTATAAACTCTACTTGTATAAAAATTTCCATCTTCCTCGTCCAGCGCGGGGAGGTAAACCTGCTCTTAAAATTTTCTCCAAAATTCCCCAAATATTTTTATCTTCCCGTCTAATTACCTTTAAAAGAGAGGAGTATTTGCCAGTATTGTACTTGAGCGACATTCTAGAAATTGTCGTTGGGCTCATGAAAAGGGCTTCTGAAATGTACGACGATGGGACTTCTTTTGATAGAAGGTATATAACTGCAAATCTTTTTGCCAACATTATTTTCTCTATACGAGTCAAAAAGTCGCCCAAGAAAAATTTTGTCCATGATTTTCTTGCTGACTTTTCTAGCGCGATACCAAATTCATTATAAAGTTTCTGCAACTGCTCCTTTTTAAGTTTTTTTGACGAAATGTGTGGCATAAAACTTATTACTTAATATATCATATATGATAATTTAGTAAACAGCAAGTTCAGAAGTGAAGATATATGTGTAAATATACAAAGATTATTTTTTGTTTTTAATTTCTTCCAAAAGCTTTACTACGAGTTCTTCTTTTGACATCTGGCCTAACTGACCAGCATCACGGGATTCGAGAGTGATTTTTTCGGCTTCTATTTCTTTGTCACCAATGACTATCCAATAGGTAATTTTATTATTTTTTGCATCGCGGACTTTTTTCCCTAAGTTTTCTTCAGCGTCATCAAACTCTGCTCTGATATTATTTTCTTTAAGCATTTCAAAAACACCTTTCGCATATTCATTATGATTTGTGCGGACAGGTATGACTTTTACTTGTACTGGTGAGAGCCAGAGAGGAAAGGCTCCGGCTGTGTGTTCGATTAAGATTCCAATAAATCTTTCAAGCGAACCGTAAATCACACGATGTATCACAACCGGTGTTTTTTTCTTGCCATCTTTATCTGTGTACTCAAGTTCAAATCGTCGAGGTTGCTGGAAATCAAGTTGGATTGTTCCCATCTGCCAGTCACGACCGATTGCATCTTTCATCACAATATCTATTTTAGGTCCATAAAATGCACCGTCACCATCTGCCATAGAGTATTCCTTTCCGGATTTTTCAAGAACATCGTGAAGTGCTTTTTCTGCTTTGTCCCAAGTTTCAATATCACCTAAATATTCTTTTGGTCTAGTGCCAAGGCGAAAACTGTATTCCAAATTAAAAATTCCATAAAATTCTTTGCATATTTCCATAATTTTTCTGTATTCCTCCCCTATCATTTCTTCAGTCACGTAGTTGTGGGAATCATCTTGTTGGAAAGAGCGGCATCGGAAGAGACCATTTAAAACACCTGACCGCTCGTATCGGTGCAGACGATCTGTGTCAGAAAGACGCAGAGGCAAATCTTTATAGCTCACTTGCATTGATTTAAAAACAATCATTGCATTTGGGCAGTTCATAGGCTTAATGCCGTACACTTCGTTTTCACCCATATCTGCGATAAACATATCATCTTTATAGTGGTCCCAGTGTCCGGAAATTTTCCAAAGGTCTGATTTGTTCACTAGAGGGCTCGCGATTTCTAAATATCCTAAATCTGCGTGTGTTTTACGCCAATAGTTTTCAAGCTCCTTATATAAAATTAAACCCTTAGGCAACCAGTACGGCATTCCTGGCGCAGTCTCGTGAAACATTAAGAGTCCCAACTCTCGTCCCAATTTTTTATGGTCTCTTTTTTCTGCTTCCTTGCGTTGTTTGATGTAAGCATCCAGTTCTTTTTTATTTTCAAACGCGAGTCCGTAAATACGCGTGAGCATTTTATTTTTTTCATCTCCCCGCCAGTAGGCTCCGGCTACGCGGTCTAGCTTGAAGCAGTCGGGTTTTATTTCTTTTGCTGGATTATTTATATGTCCACCTCGACAAAGATCTGTAAACTTTCCTGAAGTATAAAAAGTAATTTCTTCACCCTTATTTACTATTTCCGTTATTAATTCATTTTTGAACTCATTATCTAAAAACGTTGATTTTGCAATGTCTTCATTAACAACTTCTTTTTCAAAACTCTGCCAAGTTTTTAATATTCCCTTCATCTGCTTTTCTATTTTCGGTAAATCTTTGTCAGAAATCGGGGAACTAAAATCAAAGTCATAGTAGAAACCATTGTCTATGGCTGGGCCTATCGTGCGTTTGGTATCAGGATAAAGTTCCATTACCGCGGCCGCCAAAAGGTGAGCCAGCGAGTGCCTTAAATTACTTAATTTATCAATCTTCTCCATAAGTCACATCATAACATATTATTTTTCTCTTTTCCAAAATTTTCTTTGTTGCTTTTTGCTTTTAATATGTTAATATAAGCTCATTATGGTAGTCCGAATGAGGCATACAAAATCGCATACGAAAAACAGACGCTCGCATCACGCCTTGGTGAGTACGAGTTTTAGTAAGTGTGAAAACTGCCAAGCTCTAAAAAAACGACATACAGTCTGCGCGACTTGCGGATTTTATCGCGGGAAAAAGGTTTTGGATTTGGTTAAAAAAACGGAAAAGAAACAGAAAAAAGCAAAGGCGAAAATGGCAGAAGCGAAATAAACAATTTGTTCTTGTTCATTAATTTATGGCCAACAGGCACCTTTCCAGATCAATAGTGCTCCAGACGCTTTTTGAGTGGGATTTCTTGCTTGCCTCGCCAAAACGAAGCGAAGACGAACTGGTCAAAAACGACAAGATTAAAAAAATAATAGATAGAAATTTAAAAGAATTTGCGCCCGGACTGGAAGACGATAATTTTGTTTTTTTTCTCACGGATGGAATATTAAGCAAGCAAACAGTAATTGACGAGATTATAGAAAAAGCCGCCCCAGATTGGCCGATAGATAAAATCTCTATCGTTGATAGAAATATTTTAAGGATTGGCTTATATGAACTTCTTTTTGGCGACCGGACGCAAGTGCCTCCAAAGGTAGCCATCAATGAAGCCATAGAATTAGCCAAAACTTTTGGCGGAGAGAATTCCAGCAAATTTGTGAACGGCGTCTTGGGCGCAGTTTATAAAGAAATAGGCGAACCGGGCAAAGACCAAAAAAGCAAAATAAATAAAAATAAAAAATCGGGCGAACCGATAGACATCAGTAAACTACAAGTAGAAACACTGGGTGGGGCGCTGGTTTACGCAAAAAGGCCTATCCGTTCGGAAAACGGGAGCAATGAAGTTTTATTTGCATTTGTTCACGACGTTTTCGGTTACTGGACTCTTTCCAAAGGAAAAGTTGAAATGAATGAAAATATAAAAGAAGGTACCAAGAGAGCAATTAAAAAAGAAATCGGTCTGGATATTGTGATAGAAGAAAAATTGGGAGAAAATGAGTATGTGGCGACGCATCCTGAAAAAGGAAAAAGTTTAAAAAAAGTCGCATATTTTTTGGGTCGAAGCGAATACAAGGAACTGAAGCTTGAGAAATCCGGCGGACTTGACGGAGCCAGATGGTTTTCGCTTTCGGCTATCCCGGAGCTTCGTATTTATAATGATATTATTCCATTAATTGAAAAAGCAATTAAAATTATTAGTAAAAAAGATAAATAAAATGATAAATTTTTCAGAGTTTGAGAAAAAAATAAAAATATTTTTTAAGAATAAAAACTTGCTAAAGCAAGCTTTTACCCACCGTTCTTATCTAAATGAGAACATTGCGACAGCATTATCGCACAACGAACGCCTAGAATTTTTGGGTGATGCGGTGCTTGAACTTATCGTCACGGATTTTCTTTATAAAAAATATCCGAAGTATACGGAAGGAGAACTAACGGCGATGCGTTCAGCCTTGGTCAACGCCATTATTATTTCTGAAGTTGCTTTAAAGTTGGATATGAACGACTATTTGCTTTTATCCAAAGGTGAAGCCAAAGACCGCAGCAAGGCTAGGCAGTATATTTTGGCTAATACGTATGAAGCTTATATCGGAGCTCTATACTTAGATGCTGGGTATGATGTTACCGATAGATTTGTCAATATTACACTTTTGCCCAAAACGGATGAAATAGTAAAAAAGAAACTTTGGCGCGACGCTAAAAGTTTGGTTCAAGAAAAGGCGCAGGAATTCGTGTCAATTACGCCAGCTTATAAAGTTTTACAAGAGTCAGGCCCTGATCATGACAAACATTTTACAGTTGGTATTTTCTTCGGGTCCAATTTTATAGCGGAAGGTGACGGCAAATCGAAACAAGAAGCGGAAGTCAAAGCGGCCGAAGCGGCATTAAAAGCGAAAAGTTGGCTGGATTAAAAATAATATTTTGTCATTTTGCAAAATGTTTAAATGAAAAACCAAAGCGAAAAAAGAATATGCCAAAATTGCAAAAAAGACTTTCCTATCGAGCCAGACGATTTTGGATTTTACGAAAAAGTAAAAGTTCCTTTACCTACATTTTGTCCCGATTATCGTTTGCAAAGGCGTTTGGCTTGGCGTAATGAAAGAGGTCTTCATAATCGAGAATGTGGATTGTGTGGTAAAAAGATAATTTCTATTTATAATAAAGATTTTAACAATATTGTTTACTGCGATAAATGTTGGTGGAGCGACAAATGGGATGCCTCAGATTACGCAGAAGATATTGATTTTTCAAAACCTTTTTTGACCCAGCTTTTTGAGTTCTTTAAAAAAGTTCCCGCTCCTAATCTTTTTGCTTTTGGAACAACTATGATCAATTCCCCCTATTGTAATATGGCAAATGATATGAAGAACTGCCATCTATTGCATGACGGAACTTTTGATGAAAATGTTTCTTATGGTAGTGGGGCTTTTTATTGTAAAGATTCTCAGGATATTACAATGGTTAGGAAAGGCGAACTATGTTATGAAATAGTAACTTGCATAAATTGTTACCAAACTACTTTTTCACAAAACTGCGAAGATTGTGTGGATGTGCATTTTTCCTTTGGTCTTCGTGGTTGTAATAATTGTTTTGGGTGCGTGAATCTTCATGGGAAAAAATATCATATATTTAATGAACCATACACAAAAGAGGAATACGAACAAAAACTCAAATCCTTTGGGTTAGATTCCTATAAAAATATTACTTTACAGAAAGATAAAGCACACGAGTTTTGGAAGAAATTTCCAAAGAGATATTATTTTGGAGTTCAGAATTTGAATGTAACTGGCGACTACCTAGAACGCTCCAAAAACGCCAAATCATGCTTTGGCGCCACCAACTTAGAGGATGCAAAATTTTGCTCGTTTATCTCCAACGGACCAGTAAAAACAACTTACGACCTTACCCATTATGGAGATAATGTGGAGTTAGTTTATGAGTGCTTGCAGTGCGGGGATGGATTATCTAATTGTAAATTTGGTTGGGGGAATTGGACGAATACAAGTATAGATGATTCTATTTTAAATGAAATAATTGCTTGTGAACATAATGGTGTTTGTAAAGAAAATTGTATGACTGCCTTTAGGATTCTTCCCGAGGACTTAACATTTTATCGTAGGATGAATTTACCTTTACCTAGATTATGCCCTAATTGTAGACACTATCAAAGATTAAAACAAAGAAACCCCTTAAAACTCTGGCATAGACAATGTATGTGTGATAAAAAACATTCTCACCATCAAGAAAATTGCGATATTGAATTTGAAACTACATACTCGCTAGATCGTCCAGAAGTTGTTTACTGCGAAAAATGTTACCAGCAGGAAGTTTACTAAATGTTATAATTTTTTTTATGCGACTGAAAACTCTGGAAATTAACGGTTTTAAATCTTTTGCTCAAAAAAGCATTTTAGAATTTGATAATCCTATTGTATGTATAGTGGGTCCAAATGGTTCTGGAAAATCAAATGTGGTTGAGGCTTTTCGTTATGTTTTAGGCGAGCAATCAATGAAGTCAATGCGCGGAAAGTCAGGCCTTGATTTAATTTTTAAAGGTTCCAAGAGCCTACCTAAAGGGACGCGCGCCAGCGCAACAATATATTTTAATAACTCTGATAAAATTTTTAAATTTGCAAATAATGCCGGCGAAAATATCAATTTGAACTACGCTACCATCAGTATTTCTCGGCAAGTTTTTTCAGACGGCCTGAATAAGTATATTTTAAACGGCATAGAAGTGCGCCTGAAAGACATTCATAATCTGTTGGCCTCCGTTAATATAGGCTCTTCCGGACATCATATTATTTCGCAAGGTGAGACCGATAGAATTCTAAATGCGAACCCGAAAGAAAGGCGCGAAATGATAGAAGATGCCCTAGGGCTCAAAATTTATCAATATAAAATAAAAGAGTCCGAGAGAAAATTGGAGCGCACCAGCGAAAATATGAAAGAAGTGGCTATTTTACGCCGGGAAAATGCGCCACATCTTAATTTTTTAAAAAAACAAGTAGAAAAATTTGAGAAAGCCAAAGAGATGCAGATTAATTTGGCTAGGCTGTACGGAGAATATCTTAAAAAAGAAAATATCTATCTGGAGGAAGAGAAATCCAACTTATCCGGAGAAAAAAATAAAATTTCAACTGAACTTGCAAATCTGCAGAAAAAAATTTCCAATACTGAAGACGAAAGTTTCACCCAAGGAAGCAAAAAAATAGAGAGGCTCAGAAACGCCGAGAAAAAAATCAATGAGATTCGCGGACTGAAAAATGAAATAGAACGTAAGCTGGGCCGAATTGAAGGAATGATTGAAATGGAAGAACATCGTCTGGAAAAAGAGCCGGAAGCTTTGGTAATGTCGCAGGAAGAAGTGCAGACTATAATCAGCGAGATTAATGACTCTATTGATCTGGCGATGGTCAAGGAAAATATTTCAGAAATCAAGCCGATTCTACAAAAGATTAAAGATATTTTAAATAAATTTAATAAAAAAAGAGACAGTGATGATAGTTTGCAAAATTTAGAACATTTGAAAAAAAGCCAGAGAGAAGTTCTGGGGGAAATGCAAAAAATAGAAGGCAGAGAGCAAGAACTCTTTGAGGAAATAGAAACATTAAAAAAAGCAATCAACCAAGAGATGGAGTCTTTGCGCGACCTAGAGCGTGAGAGGTTTAATTTTAAGGTTCGGCATCAGGAGTTCGCTTCGGCCCTGGAGCTTGTGAATCTAAAAGCAGAAAATCTAAAAAGCCAAAAGGAAGCTTTTGAAAATGAAATAAAAGAAGGTGTCGCATTAATCGGCTGGCAAATTTTGTCTTATAAGGATTTTAAACTTGAAGAGAGCATAGAAAAAAATACTCAAGAAGAACTAAAAAGAAAAATTGAGCACGTGAAAATAAAATTAGAAGATGCGGGATTGGGAAGCGGAGCGGAAATTATGCAGGAATTTAAAGAAGTAACCGAACGGGATAATTTTTTAGCAAAAGAAATGGAAGATTTGACTAAAAGCGTTGAATCTCTGGTCAAACTCATAGCGGATTTAAAAGAAAAAATAGATATAGAATTTAAAGAAGGCGTGAAAAAAATAAACGTGGAATTTAAAGAATTTTTTTCGCTTATGTTCGGTGGGGGAACGGGTTCTCTGGCTATAGTAACTTCTGAAAAGAAAAAGAGGAAAAATAAATTAGAAGCTGAAGACGAATTCGCCGACGCTGACCCGCGCTACGCCGAAGGTTCTGGCGAGGCGAGAAGCTTTGGTGAGGCGATGGAAGATACCGCGCCCGAACAGGGTATAGAGATAAATGTCTCGCTTCCGCATAAAAAAGTAAAAGAACTTCACGCGCTCTCCGGAGGCGAGCGATCGCTTACTTCCATCGCTATTCTTTTTGCTATGTCGCAAGTCAATCCGCCGCCTTTTCTGGTGCTGGATGAGACCGACGCGGCGCTGGATGAAGCGAATTCCCGCAAATACGGTAATATGCTGGAAAAACTCTCCAAGCATTCCCAGCTTGTGGTTGTAACCCACAATCGCGAGACGATGTCCCGCGCCGGAGTTCTCTATGGGGTTACCATAGGAGCAGATGAAGCCTCCAAACTTCTTTCAGTTAAATTTGACGAAGCCACCCAAATTGCAAAATAAAAAGTTCTATATTTTTTGTACTAAAATACGCTATAGCGTAATCTTTCACAATTTCTTTTTTATTCTACTTTAATTTCTTGAAATTTCACTTTCTCTTCTTTGCCTTCAATAACTTTATCCGACTGGAAGGCTTTATTTAATTTTACGATGTCTTTTCTTATTGTCATTTGTCCATCTATGCTTAATTTTATATTTAAAAACATGCCTTGCATTGTTTTCTCACTGAACGATTGATCAAAAATAAAATTGCCGAGCGAATAAGCTATGAAACTGTTTTTATAAACCTCCGTGTCTTCCACCACATGCGGATGCGCGCCGATGACTAACTTCGCACCACTGTCAACTGTTCTATGTGCTAGCTCTTCTTGTCTTAGATTATGTTTGTCCTGATATTCTTCTCCAAAGTGGAAAGAGACTACCAGGTAATCAACTTGTTTTGAAGCATTTTTTATTATTTCTTCAAAACGCGGATTGCTTGCTAAAAGAAGCCCTGCCTCGTTTTCTGTGGCTTCCATCCAATTTGGTCCGACATCAGAAAAGCCAAGAAAACCTATTTTTACGCCATATTTTTCAATAATAATAGGCTTTTCGGCTTCAACACTGCTCATTCCACCCCCGGTGTAAAGTATTTCGTTTTCTTTTAGGCTTTCCAAGGTGTCAACGTAAGCCAGACGTCCCCAGTCTCCAACATGGTTATTGGCCACAGAAAGAATGCTGATACCTGCGCCTTTTAATGCGGGTACGACACTTGGATCCATCCTAAAAGAATATAAATTTTTTTGGTCAGCGCCTTGGTCGGAAGCTGGGCCTTCCAGATTGGCAAAAACAATATCGGATTTTTTTAATATATCCAGTTTCTCAAAAAGCGCCGAGTAGTCATTATTGAAATTTTTTATAACGGAGCTTCTCACTCCGCGGTCTAGCATTATGTCGCCGGCGAAAACGAGTGTCACAAAATTCGGGTCTTTGATGTCTGGTGCTCCGATTTTTTGTTGCACCCAGTCAGTGTTTGCATCTGTTTCTCCGCCGTAGTAAATGTTTTTCTTAAGATATTTTAAAATATTTTCTACATCTCTAGAGCGGTCCTGACTCCCGAGGAGCGTGATAGCAATAGGGCGAAGACCTGATTCTCCAAGCGGCAGAGAGAAAAGAGAAACGACTGTTTGCTTAGCTTCGTTGGTATACCCTGACTTTCCGCCAAGGTAACCATCTTTACGTAAAAATTGGCTGATGTTAGACCAACTATGTTTCTTGTTATTAAAAGATCTTTCTGTGGTTATTTGCAGTAAATCCGGCTTTTGTTGTCTTATGTATCCCACTAGTCTAAACAAATCGGAAACCGTTGATTTATTATTTGGAGAAAGTCCGCTTGGGTCTTCGTATGAAGTCTGTGACATTTTTAAATTCTCCGCCTGTTGGTTCATTTTTAAAATAAAAAACTCTCGTCCGAAATGTTCCGCGATTATTTCAGCCGCGTCGTTGCTCGACTCCAAGAGGAGGGGATAGATGAGGTCTACAGTTTTTATTTTTTCCCTTATTTTTAAACCACCATTTCTGCCTTCAGTAGCCAGTGCCTTTTTACTAACCTGTGAAATTTCATCTTTATCTGTTATTTCGCTTGTGACTAGCGCGGTCATCAACTTAGACACTGAAGCGATTGGGAATTTTATACCTTGATTTTTCGCCATGATGACTTCACCTGTGTTGAGATCTCCGACTAAGTACGCCTGTGCAGAAATTTTAGGCTGAACACTCCCGTCTTTATTTGTATAAAAATATTTAGGCTTTTCCGCTCTGGCCATCTCTTTTCCCGTTAAAGATTGCGCCATTTCTGCCCCGCTATTTTTTAGTTGCAGTATTTTTTCATACCCGATGTTATTGAAAACAAAATACGCAAAAAATATGCCTAGGGATATAGAAAATATAGTCCAAAATATTAACTTGAGCTTGTTTGAAATCTTTCGGCTTGGGTCGTAATTCATATCAAAATATAATCTATGGTTTTTTTCTCTAGGTCAACTCCTTTTACCTTTATTTTAACCCGGTCGCCTAAACAATATCTCTTTTTATACTTTTGTCCGACCAACTCCAGTTTCTTTTCATTGAAAATATAAAAATCATTCTTCATATCTCGCACCCGCACCAGACCCTCGCATTTTGTTTCTACTTCCTCAACATACAATCCCCACTCGGTTATGCCGCTGACAATACCTTCAAACTTTTCTCCCTGGCGATGAGACATATATTCAACTTGTTTATATTTTATTGAGGCGCGCTCCGCGTCCGAGGCGCGCTTCTCTTGTTCAGATGAAGTTCTGGAAATTTCTTCGTATTCTTTCAGTTTTTCCTTGCCTATTTTTTTATGAGATAAGTAATCCATTAAAAATCTATGCACAACTACATCCGGATAACGCCTAATCGGGGAAGTGAAGTGGGTGTAATACCCAAATCCGAGCCCATAGTGTCCAATATTTTTTGTGGAATAAATGGCTTTAGCCATAGATCTTATAACCGCGCGATTTACAGTGCCTTCTTCGTTTTTCCCTTCCAGTTCTTTTAGAAGATTATTTATTTCCAACTTTGGAATAATTCCGTCTCTAAGAGTTATTTTGTACCCTAAACTTCGGAGGAAAAATGCCAAGTCTGCCATCTTTTCTTTGCTCGGCAAGTCGTGCACCCTATAGATAAATGTTCCGCTGTCCTTTTTTATACCTTTAGAAATTGTTTCGGCCACTTTTTTATTAGCCAAAAGCATAAATTCTTCAATCAATCTATTTGAATCACCGCGTTCTTTTTTTATTACTTTTATTGGCACTCCATTTTTATTCAACACAAATTTCACTTCTTCTTGGTCAAGGGATATCGCGCCCTCCGCAAATCTTTTTTTAGTTAATTTTTTCGCTAAATTATTCAGGATAAATAATTCTCTATGCAGAGGAGCGTTAGATTTTTTTATTGCGCCTTCTGCTTCTTCGTAAGTGAATCTTTTTCTGGAGTGGATGACTGTGCGTCCGAACCATTCGCTTTTGACTCGCGCCCCTTTATCCAGAACAAAAACTGCGCTCATTGTCAGGCGGTCTTTGTGCGGCACCAAACTGCATAAATCACTGGAAAGCGTTTCCGGAAGCATCGGTATGGTTCTGTCCACTAAGTACACTGAAGTTCCACGCTCGCGCGCCTCCTCATCAAGGGCGCTACCAACTTTTACATAATGCGAAACATCGGCAATATGAATACCGATTTCATAAAGTTCTTCTTTTTTATTATCCTCACCCCTTCGTCCCTCTCCATAGTAATGGAGAGGGGTTGGGGAGAGGTCTTTGGAGATCTCTCGAAACGATATCGCGTCGTCAAAATCTTTGGCGTCCGAAGGGTCTATTGTGAAGGTAAGCGTTTTTCTAAAATCCCGACGCCCCCTATAGTCACTTTCTTTTATTCCGTGTTTTTTTATTTCTTTGGCTTTGTCTTCTACTTTTCTGGGAAGTTCTGCGTCAAAACCTTTCTCCATCGCGATTCCCGTCATTTCCGCGTTATTGTCTCCCGGCTGGCCCAAAATTTTCACTACTCGTCCTTTCGGCGCTTTGCGGGGGTCTTTCCAAGAAACTATTTCCACAAAAACTTTTTGACCTGCTTTCGCAGGCAGGCCTGTTTTGACATCCCTTAAATTTTCTTTCGGTATTAGAATGTCTGTGTACATTTTGGTATCGTCCGGTTTCAAAAAAAATATATTATTCCTTGACTCGAGCGTAGTCGAGGGTTCTGTTTCTATTACTCCGGCAAAGCCGAACTTGGCTCGCTTTATTATTTTTAAAACTTCAGCAGTTTGCCTACTTTTTCCCTTAGGATGAAGTAATACCTCTACCGTATCTCCATGAAGCGCTGTGTTTAAATGTTTGAAGTCAATTTCTGGATCTTGCTCCTTATTTTTATCTTCCCCACCAATTGCCACATATCCTGTGCCCTTGGAAGAGATGGAGATAATTCCCTCTATTTTATTAGTTAGTTTTTTCACTCTTTAAATATAGCATAAAAAAATAATTTCCTTATTTGCCTTTTTTGAAAATTATGTTAGACTGCTTTTATGTTAAAAATAAGGTTGCAAAGAATAGGCAGGAAGAATGACCCAGCGTTTCGGGTGGTTTTAACCGATTCCAAGAACAGCACCAAGAGCGGAAAATTTTTGGAAATACTCGGCACTTACAATCCTAAATTGGGCGTTAGAAATCTTACGGCCGACAGGATAAAACACTGGATTTCCAAAGGCGCAAAATGTTCTGATACCATGCATAATTTTCTAGTGCAGGATAAAGTTATTGCAGGCAAGAAAAAGAATGTTTTACCGAAGAAAAAGCCAACGCAGAAACGTAAGGAATTAAAAGTCAAAAAATAATTTTGCTTGTCCTGTAGTAAATTTTACAAAAATTTTACTTTGAGATACAATATACAGAGCAGCATGTCGGGTCGTAACACTGCCAAAAGTTAGAAAATTAAAAATATAATTTCTGAAACACATATGGAAGAAGCAGACAAGATATTTCTGGAATATGTAGTCAAAGCTCTGGTTGACAATCCCAATGATGTAAAAATTGACCGCACGGTCGACGAGATGGGCGGTTCGAATAGCCTCACTGTAAATCCTGCCGATATGGGAAAAATAATAGGGCGGATGGGTAACACCGCCAAGGCTATTCGTACACTGCTTAGAATCATCGGTATGAAAAATAATGCTCGTGTGAACCTGAAGATCAACGAGCCCGAAGGTAGCACGAGGCCGGAAGGGGGACACATGAGTTCGCCACCTTCTGGGGGCACTTCATTCAAGACTGTTGACCAAGCGATGGAAGATTTGAAGGGAATCTAGGGTTAGGCTTTAGGCCGTTAGGCTCTAGGCTTATGATTAAATTTCACATTATTACTATATTTCCTAAAGTATTCAGCTCATATCTGAAAGAATCTATTCTTGGACGAGTAATCAAAAATAAAATTCTCCAAGTAAAATTTTATAATCCCAGAGACTATGTGAAGAGGGGCAAAAACAGTTACAAACCCGTAGACGGTAAGCCTTATGGCGGCGGCGCGGGTATGGTGCTTCAAGCCGAGCCCATCTTGAAGGCATTTTCAAAAGCGGAAAAACAGATTAAGAACAAAAAGAAAAAAATCATAATTTTTTCAGCCAAAGGAAAATTTTTCAATCAAAAAATGGCGTATGGCTGGGCAAAAAAATACAAGGAAATTGTTTTCATCACTGGCCGTTACGAAGGCATTGATGAGCGAGTAAAGCTGGCGCTCAAAGCGGAAGAAATATCTATCGGTCCGTATGTACTCACGGACGGCGATGTGGCAACTATGGTTGTGGCTTCGGCAGTATCTAGATTACTACCTGGAGCGATTCGCCTGGAATCTTTAAAAGAAGAATCCCATTTTAATTTACTATTAAAAAAAGAAAAGAATGTTAAAACAGGCGAAAGCGGTTTGGAATATCCGCATTATACTCGTCCGGAAGTTTTGAAATACACCCCGCCAGGGCGAGGCCAGAAGCCAAAAATTTACAGAGTGCCCAAAGTTCTGCTTTCCGGCAACCACAAAAAAATAGACGAATGGAGAAAAAATCATAAATAAATAATAAATTCTGCTTGTAATATACTTCACAAATACTTTGCATAAGAAATCCGCATATGCTAAAATCTTATGCAAATGATAAAAGAGGGATATTTAGGAAAGTTGAAAGATTTTTTAGATTCAGATATAAATAAGACGAAAATAGCCATGATTGCTCTTTGTGTTTTGGCTGTGGCATCCCTACCCATGCTTATTTTTGTTGCGGCTTCCATGGGTAATGCTGTACAAGTGTTTAAAATGTTTAAGGGCTCAAAAAAATATTCCCGAAAACAAATTAAAAGCGCTCTTGAAAATATAAAACACCAAAAACTTATAGAATATATCTGTGAAAAGGATGGCAAAACCACAGTAAAAATTACTGAAAAAGGCGAAACAAGGTTGAAAGCTTTTGCTATTGATCTTATTAAAATTAAAAAACCCAAGAAATGGGACGGAAAGTGGCGACTGGTAATGTTTGATATTCCAATAAGATTTACAAAAGGTAGAGAAGCCTTGCGATATCATTTAAAAGATTTAAATTTTTTTCAATTTCAAAAATCCGCGTGGGTCTATCCTTATCCTTGCGAAGATGAAATAATATTTATTGCTGATTTCTTTGGGGTAGGCAAGTATGTAGAAGTTTTAACAGTGGAAGATATTTTAAGGAACGAAAAATTAAAGAAAAATTTTCATTTACAATAGCATAACTTTCTAGCATATGCGGAAATCTTATGCTTAATTATTTTAATCCCTAAGTTAGGTTGACAATTAAGTTGACAAAAAACTGAGGATAAGTATACTAGAGTAGATTCATTGATTGAGTACTGGATGCAATCTTGTGTGGATTACAAGTCTTTAACTCAATCAATATGTCTACGCCTAAAACTCTTCCGAAAAAATATTTTTCAAGGTATAAAAAACCTCTGGTTAAGTTTCCGAATTTAATTGAAGCGCAAGTAAAAAGCTTCAAATGGTTGGTGGAGACTGGCATTGGCGAAGTTTTCAAAGAATTTTCTCCCATTAACGACTATTCAGCGAAAAAGTTTCAACTGGAGTTCACGTCCTTTTCATTGGATGAACCCAAATATGATGAAAATCACGCGAAAATAAACAAGCTCTCATATCAGGGACAGCTCAAAGCTCGCGTCAAACTGACAAATAAAATTTTAGGCACTGTCAAAGAGCAGGAGATTTTTATGTCCGAGCTCCCAATAATGACAACGCACGGAACTTTTATTATCAACGGCGTCGAGCGCGTCATCGTGCCACAACTGGCCAGAAGTTTCGGCGTTTTTTTTACAGAGTCCGAAAATAAGGGTAACAGATATTTTGGCGCAAAAATCATTCCGGCTCGCGGAGTTTGGATTGAAATAGAATCGGAGGTTGACAGGGCAATTTATATCAGGATAGATAAAAAAAGGAAATTTCCGGCCACCACTCTGCTTCGCGTCTTGGGCTACGATACCAACGAATCTATTTTAAAAGCTTTTAGTAAAGATTCACTTTTAGAAGAAACTATAAAAGCCTGTCTCTCAAAAGATGCGGCCAAAAGTTTAAATGACGCTTACATTGAAATTTACAAACGTCTCCGAGATGGCGATATGGCCACCGCCGAGAACGCCAAAGAATTTATCAACTCTTTATTTACCAAAGAGCGCTACGACCTTTCGCCGGTGGGTCGTTTTAGGTTTAATCAGCGTTTCGGTAAACCGATGGACGAAACCGAACTTGCTCGCCGAACTATTTCCAAAGAAGACTTGATAACTGTGGTAGCGCATATTATTACTTTGAACAATACTCCCAGGGCGGAGAGTGACGACATTGACCATTTGGGGCAAAGACGCGTGCGTTTTGTGGGAGAAATTCTGCAACAGAAAGTGCGTACCGGTATGATGCAAATCAAGCGAAACATTCAGGACCGAATGTCTATTATTGATGTAGATACCGCGATGCCCATACATATTATAAATCAGCGCCCATTGCAGGCTCGGATTAAAGAATTTTTCACTACCAACCAGCTTTCTCAATTTATGGCGCAGGAAAATGTGCTCAATGAAATAGAACACCTGCGTACTCTCTCCGCGCTTGGACCCGGGGGCCTTACCCGTGAGCGCGCCGGGCTGGAAGTTCGCGACGTGCATCCTTCTCACTACGGCAGGATTTGCCCGATTCATACTCCGGAGGGTCCGAACATCGGGCTTATTTTACATTTATCTACATACGCCAGAATAAACGAATTCGGAATTATTGAAACTCCTTACATAAAAGTTAAAAAAGGCGTTATAACCGGCGAGATGGTTTACTTGAATGCAATTGAAGAAGAAAAATATAATATTGCGCACGCCGGAATTCCTTATGATGAAAATGGAAAAATAACCAAAGAAAAAGTAGAAGCCAGAGTCAAAACAGAACCCGGCACGATTTCTAAAAATGAAGTTGATTTTATTGATGTCGCCACGAATCAGGCTTTCTCCATTGCCACATCTCTAATTCCATTTCTAGAACACAACGATGCCAACAGAGCGCTGATGGGCTCAAACATGCAGAAGCAGGCAGTGCCTTGCGTTATTCCAGAAGCGCCCTTGGTTGCGACGGGTATTGAAGAATTAGCGTCGCGAGATGGAGGCCGGGTAGTCCTAGCCGAGGCAGACGGCATTGTTTCTTATTTGGACGCAAAGAAAATAATTGTTAAAGACCTCGCCCATAAGGCTACAGCCGAGGGAAAAACCGAGAAAACTTATCGTCTTATTAATTTTATGCGCAATAATAATTTTTCCGTATTTCACCAGCGTCCGACGGTGAAGATTTTGGATAAAGTGAAGAAAGGCGAGGTGTTGGCGGATACCAGTAGTACGGTGGCGGGCCAGATTTCACTGGGACAAAATATTTTTGTGGCTTTTTTGTCCTGGTCCGGAGCAAATTACGAAGACGCGATAGTTATTTCCGAGCGTCTGGTAAAAAAAAGCAAGTTCACTTCCGTATATCTTGAGGAGTTTGTCTGCGTAGTTCGGGATACTAAACTCGGACCGGAAATCACTACTAGGGATATACCAAATATTGGCGAACTTAAACTTAAGGACTTGGATGAAGATGGAATTGTCCGCATCGGCGCCGAAGTCAGAGAAAATGATATCTTGGTTGGTAAAATTACCCCCAAGGGCGAGACTGAACTTACTCCGGAAGAAAGACTGCTTCGCAGTATTTTTGCCGAAAAAGCTCGTGATGTTAAGGATGCCTCGCTTCGCATGGAGCATGGCAAGCGTGGGCGGATTATCGGTGTGAAAATTTTTTCCCGCAAACTTGGACATTTACTTGAGGCGGGTATTATTAAAAAAGTTGTAATTGAAGTCGCCCAAATCAGGAATATTTCGGTTGGTGACAAACTCTCTGGTAGGCATGGAAACAAAGGAATTATTTCCACCATCTTGTCGGAAGAGGATATGCCCTATACGGCCGATGGCACGCCCATTGACATTATACTTACTCCGCTAGGCGTTCCTTCTCGTATGAATTTGGGGCAAATTTTAGAAATGCATTTAGGGATGGCGGCCAACAGCCTCCATTATCAAGCTATTGTTCCGCCATTTTTGGGAGCAAAAGACGAAGAAATCAGGGAAGAACTAAAAAAAGCCGGACTGCCGGAAAACGGCAAATTAAAACTTTTTGACGGGCGCACCGGAGAGCCTTTTAAGCAAGACGTGGCTGTCGGTTATATGTATATGTTGAAGCTTCATCATATGGTGGAAGACAAGATTCACATGCGTTCCATTGGACCTTACTCACTGATTACTCAACAGCCTCTGGGCGGAAAAGCTCAAGGTGGAGGTCAGAGATTCGGAGAAATGGAAGTCTGGGCATTGGAAGGTTACGGCGCGGCCTATACTCTGCGTGAAATGCTGACTATTAAATCTGACGACATCGCCGGCCGTTCGGCAACTTTTGATTCCATTATAAAAAATGAAACTATCCGACCGCCAAATTCCCCGGCGTCCTTCAACGTGCTTTTAAATTATCTACGGGGACTTGCGCTTGATGTTAATTTAAAAAAATATGGAAATAAAGAAAAATAAAATAATAAAATCAAGCATATGAAAATATTAAATACAACTGAATTTGATCATATTGCGCTTCGGCTGGCGTCACCGGAGCAGATTGAGGAGTGGTCTTTTGGCGAGGTTACCAAGCCGGAGACGATAAATTATCGCACCGGCCGGAGTGAACGCGGAGGTCTTTTTGACGAAAAAATATTCGGACCGGAAAAGGACTATGAATGTTATTGTGGAAAATATCGCCGAATTCGTTACAAAGATATCATCTGTGAAAAATGCGGAGTTGAGGTTACTCGCTCTATCGTAAGGAGGGAGAGAATGGGGCACATTGAGCTGGCCACCCCGGTGTCGCATATTTGGTTTTTGCGCGGAGTGCCTTCTCGGATGAGCATACTGCTCAACATTTCCGTAACGGACCTTGAGAAAGTAATCTATTTTGCCGGATATATAATCGTCAAAGTTCACGAAGACGAGAAAAAAACTATCATTGCCAATTTGGACAAAGAATATAAATCTAAATTAAAAAATGCGACCGATGACGATACTCGAGAAAAATTAAAAAATTTACTTTCAGTCACTAAAAAAGAAATAGCTGAAATTTACGAAGGTAAGGTTCTGAATGAAATTTCCTTCCATCATTATTCTTTGAAATATGGAACTTGTTTTGAGGCTAATATCGGCGCTGAAGCCATTTATTCCATTTTCAAAAATCTTGATTTAAATAAATTAAAAATTCGCACCGAAGCTATGCTGGAAAAGGCCAGCGTAATTGAAAAAGAAAAACTACAAAAAAGACTTTCTTTAATTCGGGCTATGACTTACGCTGAAATTCGGCCGGAGTGGATGTTCTTGACCGTTATTCCGGTTATTCCGCCAGTACTTCGTCCGATGGTGGCGCTAGATGGCGGTCGACATGCGACCAGCGACTTGAATGACCTTTATCGTCGAGTCATCAACAGAAATAATCGCTTAAAGAAGTTGAAGGAAATTAACGCGCCGGACGTGATTTTGCGAAACGAGAAAAGAATCATTCAGGAAGCGGTGGATGCCCTGATTGACAACTCAATTGCCAAACAAAATGATTCTGCGGCTATGAGCCAGTCTCAAAAACGTCCGCTTAAATCACTTTCTGACAACCTAAAATCCAAACAAGGTCTTTTTCGCCAAAATTTACTCGGAAAACGAGTGGACTATTCAGGTCGCTCGGTTATTGTCGTTGGTCCATCGCTTAAACTCAATCAGTGCGGACTGCCGAAACATATGGCGCTTGAACTTTTCAGACCGTTTGTAATTTCCAAGATTTTGCAAGCCGAGCTCGCATTTAATATTCGTGGAGCAAATAAACTGATAGAAGAACGTGAGGCAGTAGTCTGGGCTATGCTGGAAGAAGTTATAGAAGGGAAATATGTTCTTTTGAATCGCGCGCCGACTCTACATCGATTGGGCATTCAGGCTTTTAACCCGATTCTAATTGAAGGAAACGCTATTCAAATACATCCTTTGGTTTGTCAAGCTTTCAATGCTGATTTTGATGGAGACCAAATGGCCGTGTATGTACCTTTGCTTGAAGAAGCGCAAGCAGAAGCGAAGGAGTTAATGGCCGCAAATAAAAATTTACTAAAACCACAAAACGGAGATCCGATAGTCCGTCCGAGCAACGACATGGTCTTGGGTGCTTATTGGATGACCAAAGACGTTGATGGAGAAAAAGGAGAGGGTAAATATTTTTCCAGCCCCAATACCGCTATTACCGCCTTCGAATATGATGTTATATCTCTACGTACCAAGATAAAAGTTCTTTCTACCAACACACCAAAATATAAAAAATTCAATGAAGGAATTTTTGATACTTCTGTCGGCAAACTTCTTTTCAATAGTATTTTGCCGAATGATTTTGCTTATATAAATGACGAAATGACCCAAGTAAGATTATCTTCGCTGGTTGATGAACTTATTATGCACTACGGCGTAGACAATACTCCTCCTATTTTAGATAAAATCAAAGAATTTGGTTTCAAATACTCGACGGTTTCCGGTACTACTTGGGGCCTGGACAATGTGAAGACACCCATTCAAAAGCCAAAAATTATTGAACAAGGAAGAATTTTAGAAGGAGAAATAATATCACAGTGGAGCGAGGGCCTTCTTTCAAGTGAAGAAAAATATCAAAAGATTATTGAAATCTGGACGAGTGCTAAAAAGGATTTGGAAAAAATTCTGCCTATTACGCTGGATAAGAATAGTTCCACTTATGATTTATTCACTTCCAAAGCGAGAGGTACTATGACCTCTCTGGTTCAGATGATCGGAATGAAAGGCCTTATTCAAAATAACCAGGGTAAAACTTTGGAATTTCCGATTATTTCTTCTTATCAAGAAGGTCTTTCTTCAATTGAATATTTCGTTACTACTCACGGCGCCAGAAAAGGCGCATCCGATACGGCTCTAAATACTGCTAAGGCCGGATATCTGACCCGAAGATTGGTTGACGTTGCCCAAGACGTAATTATAACTGAGAAAGACTGCGGTACCCGCGAGGGGAAAATAGTTACTAAAGAAAATATTTCCGGTATTGAAATAGCGCTTTCAAAAAATATTCGCGGACGAGTATTGGCTGGCGATCTTAAAAACAAAAACGGCAAAGTAGTTTACAAAAAGGGATTTTTAATAACCAAAGAAGAAGCTTACAGCATTGAAAAAATGGGCTTTACGGAAGTATTCGTCCGCTCTCCGCTTACTTGCCGTACCATTCACGGTCTTTGTGTTATGTGTTATGGACTTGATTTGGGCAGAAACCACTTAGTAGAGTTGGGCGAAGCTGTCGGTATTATTGCGGCTCAAGCCATAGGCGAGCCCGGTACTCAATTGACGCTTCGCACATTCCACTCTGGCGGCGTGGCTGGTACCGACATTACTACGGGCTTACCGCGTATTGAAGAAATATTTGAAAGACGTATTCCTAAAAATCCGGCAATTGTTTCAGAAACCGATGGGGAGGTTATTGAAATTAAAATCAAAGATGAAAAAGAAAAAGTAATTAAAATATTATCTGACACTAAAGTTGATGACAAATCAAATGAGATGGAATACACAGTGGCATTTAGGAGAATGCCAATAGTTAAAGTTGGCGATAAGGTTAAAATGGGCCAGCTTTTGACTGACGGTTCAGCAGACATTACCGAAATTTTTAAATTCGGCGGCAAGGAGTTGGTAGAAAAATATATAATTCAAGAAATTAATAAAGTGTACGAACTGCAAAATGCTTCCATTTCCAGAAAGCACACGGAAATAATTGTCCGCCAGATGTTCTCGCGTCGAAAAATAAAAGATGCCGGGGAGACCAATTTTTCCATCGGCGATATCGTTGAACACATCACTTTCATGGAAGAAAATAATCGCCTGGCAGATTTAGGCGGGAAGGAAGCGAAAGCAGAAATAGTGGTGCTCGGTATCACTGAAGTGTCGCTTCGCACCAAAAGCTGGCTTTCCGCCGCGTCATTCCAAAACACTAATCGGGTTCTGATTGAAAACGCTATCAAAGGCGGAGTTGACAGTCTGCGAGGACTAAAAGAGAATGTAATCATTGGACGATTGATTCCAGCCGGAACTGGGTTTAAAAAGAAAATAAAAGATCAATAATTTTATGAACTCTCCAGTCCAAAAAATCAAGCAGAACTTAGGAATACAAGAAGTAATTTCTTCTTATATAAAGTTAGACCCAGCTGGGTCTAACTTAAAAGCCAAGTGTCCATTCCACAATGAAAAAACTCCTTCCTTTTTCGTTTCACCCTCGCGCGGGAGTTTTTATTGTTTTGGTTGTGGCGCCTCGGGAGACATTTTCACTTTTGTGGAAGAGTTTGAAGGGCTTGACTTTAAAGGCGCGCTCAAACTTTTAGCAAACAGGGCCGGAGTAGTTCTTGAGACTTTTAATCCAAAAGAGGAAAGCGAAAAAGAAAAATTATATAGAGCAATGGAAGAAGCAACTTCGTATTTTGAAAATAATTTGAGAGAAAACAGAAAAGTATTGGATTATTTAAAAGAAAGAGGATTAACTGATAAAAGTATAAAAGATTTTAGACTAGGTTTTGCCAAAGATGATTGGCGATTACTCTACAGTTATTTAAAAAATAAAGAATTCAGTGATAGTGAGATAGAAAAGGCTGGACTGATAAAATATCCCCTCCCGACCTCCCCCAAAGGGGGAGGAGAAGAGGGAGAAAAGCCCTTCCCTTTGGGGAGGGTTGGGAGAGGTTATGATAGATTTCGCGGGCGCATAATGTTTCCAATTGCCGACACCAGCGGGCGCGTAATTGCTTTTTCCGGAAGAATTTTTACTGACGACGGGAAGTCCGCTAAATATTTGAACAGCCCGAATACGGTAATTTTTAATAAATTTGCGGTGTTATACGGACTGGATAAAGCCAAAGAGTCCATTCGTAAGAATAATTTTTCTATTTTAGTTGAAGGTCAGATGGATTTGGTATTATCCCATCAGGCTGGATATAGAAATACGGTTGCGACATCCGGCACAGCGCTGTCGGATGCTACTGTCTCAAAAGAAAATCTTGTTTCTAACCTAGGACTTATTTGCCGTCTTTCCCCCAATATCGTATTGGCATTTGATGCTGATAGAGCAGGTTTCAATGCTTCAAATCGAGCTGGTAGGATTGCTTTATCTTTAGGTATGGATGTTAAAGTGGTTTCTATGCCCGAAAGCAAAGATCCAGCAGACTTGATTTGTCAATCCGGCGTTGCTACATGGCGCGATGCCATAAAAAACTCCAAGCACATAATAGAGTTTCTTTTAGATAAAATTTTAAAAAGCTTCTCGGGCGATACCCGTAAAGCCGGAAGAGAAATAAAAGAAAAATTATTGCCTTATGTGGATGCGCTAAGTAGCTCGATAGAGAAAATGCATTTTGTAAAGAAAATAAGCGACCAATCGGCTATTCCAGAAAGTGCGCTTCAAGATGATTTAAAAAAAATTGAACAAGAACTCAAGTACGAAAAGAAAGAAATAGAAGAAGCCCAAGAGTCCTTGGATAAAGTGTATAGAAAAGACTACATATTGCGTAAATTATTGGGTATTATTTTATGGCAGAAAAATAAAAAAGAAAAAAATGCTGACGTTGCTGCAATGTTGAAAGAAATTGCGGAAATTTTAAATATTACGGAAGACCAAGTTCTAAAAAAAACAGAAGAAAATAAAGAAGACTTGCTTTTTGAAGCGGAAGTTTTTTATGGAGGAGACACTAATTTAGAAAAAGACCTGGTGGAATTGCTTAGCAACCTTAGGGAAGAAGCTCTAAAAGAAGAATTATTCAAAAAAATGCAAGAGTTGCGCGTTGTTGAAGAGAAAAAACCCGACCAACTGGACGGTCATTCGGGCGGGGACACAGATAAGATAAGCGAAGTATTAAAACAAATAAATGAAATTAATAACAAAATACAAAACCTTAAAAATAATCGTTTGAAAAAATAACTAACATGAAAAAAAAATCAAAAAAGAAGAAAACCAATAAAAAACCAAGAGTCTCAAAAAAGAAATCCCGACACCTAAAGGGGTCGGGGAGAAAAACCAGAAAAATTATCAAAAGGAAAACCCAGAAAAAGAAGCTAACTAAAATTCTGAAAAAGCTTACCAGAGCCGAAAAAAAAGAACAGGAAATGAATCGTATTTCAGACCAGTTGATAGAAAAGGGGCGCAAGAGAGGATTTATCACTTACGATGAAATATTAAAAGTTTTTCCCAATATTGAAAATAATATTCTATTTTTAGATGAACTCTATGATAAGTTTACGCAGGCTTCCATTGATGTTCTGGAGGGCGGGAATTTACTTGATCTGGATATTGACCTTGCCGACAAGGACTTGAACAAGGGAAGTATGCATGACTCCATCCAAATGTATTTGAAAGAAATTGGCCAATATTCTCTTATTCAAGCTGGTGAAGAAAAAGAACTTGCCAAACGCATAGAGCGCGGAGATTTAGAAGCCAAAAATCTCTTAGCGCGGGCAAATCTGCGTCTAGTCGTGTCAATCGCCAAAAAATATGTTGGCCGAAGCGCCAATTTAAATCTACTTGATTTAATTCAAGAAGGAAATTTAGGATTGTTTAAAGCGGTCGAAAAATTTGATTGGACCAAGGGCTATAAATTCTCCACTTATGCTACCTGGTGGATTCGTCAGTCTATCACTCGCGCGCTAGCGGACCAAAGCCGCACCATCCGCATACCGGTGCATATGGTAGAAACGATTTCAAAATATAAACAGACCTACAGAAGACTTTCTCAAGATTTGGGTCGGGAGCCGCTGGCGGAGGAAATGGCTACCGAAATGGATATTCCGGTTGAAAAAATTCACGTGATTGAAAATATTAGCCAAGAGACAGTTTCGTTGGAACAGCCAGTGGGGGACGATGACGATAAGTCAACGCTGGAGAATTTTATTCCAGATGATAAAATTTTACGTCCAGATCAAGAATCTTCAAGGAGAATCTTGTCTGACCAAATTCGCGAAGTTTTAGACGAGCTCAATCCGAAGGAGCGTAAAATTTTGGAAATGCGTTATGGCTTACTTGATGGCATTTCACATACCTTAGAGCGAGTAGGAGAAGAATTCGGAGTTACTCGCGAACGCATCCGCCAAATAGAAGCCAAAGTCCACGAAAAACTTCGCCAGCATGACAAAATTTCACGACTGAAAAACTACTTTGATTAGTCAGTTATGTTTTATATTTCAAAATAAGTTTTCAAAACGTTTTTCACCTTACCCATAGTCTTATCGTCTAGTTCTCCGATTTTACCAAGCATCACTATTTTATCTAAAGTAGCGATTTTTGTTGCTTTGATGACAGATTTTAATTTTAGACCTGTCTTTGGAAAATAGCTATCTTTTGAATCAATTAAAATATCAAATTTATGAGATTTGTTTTTTGGTATTGAAGAAATGAAACAAACAGCAACGTCGTCGCCTCCACCCTGAACTCCAAGTATTAAAGCTGGGCGGACTTTGTTTCCAGAAAGGTCGGTAAACGGGAAAGGGGTTAGAACTATATCTCCGACTTTATGCATATTTAGATTTTATATCTTTCCTTGAATAAATTTCTGGTTCATCTGCAAGAAAATCAAAACTTTTAGAATAAGCATTGATGTTTGTTATTTCACTTAATTTGCCATTCCAAAAGGCTGGAAAGGGGATAAGAACAACCTCCGGAACGTTTCTGCGTCCGATGACGATAGACTTGCGACTCGCGGATACAATATTCACAAGGTCACTTATATCTTTTCTTACTTGAGTTGTTGAAAGTGTTTTTATAGCCATACGCATATTGTACAAAATGTACAAATTAAATGCAACAGCACCTGTGGAAAACTATCTACGCTATAGCGTAGATTAAAACTTGTGAATCTGCCAGGTCGACAAGTTACAAACTCCGCCAGCACGACAAAATTTCTCGTTTAAAAAACTATTTTGACTAGCAGCGACGTCGAAATATTGTACCTAGTTATATTTTGATTAAATTTTTACCTTATCTGACTTAGTGTCTGGATTACTGATTGATATGGCAGAGCGCCGGGGATAGTGCCTACTACTTGTCCATTTTTGATGATGAAAGACGAAGGAGTTCCATTTACACCGTCTATGACTCCACGGTCAATATCAGCTTGGATTTTATTTTTGAATTTTCCGCTAGCTAAACAAGCATTAAAGGATTGAACATTGAGTCCCACATACTCCGCAATTCTAGGTAACTCCGATGTGTCTAAGCCATCATTTGAAGGAGTAATTGCGAAAATTCTGTCAGCATATTTCCAAAAAGCTTCATCTCCACCTTGTTCCCATGCGCACTCCGTGGCTTCGGCTTCGTAAAAAGCTTTTTGATGAAGCTGGGGAATCGGATAGTGCCTGTATACCCAAGCGACATTTTGATTTGTTTCTATTACTTGATGCATAGTAGCATGGAATATTCTACAAAATGGGCATTCCAGGTCTGAATATTCTATTATCACCAGTTCTGCGTTTGGGTTCCCTGTTATATGGTCATCTAATGAAATCATACCGCCTTGCAGGGCCACTAGGCTTGTATAGTCGTTGTTATTAACAATAGGCTTATTCTCTGTCGTAGGCGCCTTAGTTCCTCTCAGTAAAATCACCCCGGCTATAATAAAACCCACTACAATTATTATGCTAATTATTTGCTTTTTTTCAATATTTTGCATTTTATTATCTTTTAATTAGTAATACACTCATTGTAGCACTTTCTTTTGAAATATAGTATACCCCCACACTTATTTTTGACTTCCAATAAGTGTGGGGGTATACTTAAGCGTATTAATAGTAAAGGTCTTTTTATTAGTTAACTCGTTCTGCGAAAGTGGAGCGCAAAAAATATATGTGTATGTGTCATGGGAAAGGTGGTGGATGTTGTCTTGTGCACAAGGTTAGCTGGTTTCTTTTAATCATAGGAGGCGTAAATTGGGGTTTGGTGGGTTTGGGAATGTTGCTGAGCAATGATTGGAACGTTGTTCATATGATTTTAGGGTCTTGGCCAATGCTTGAAGCAGTTGTTTATCTTTTAGTGGGTGTCGCGGCTGTTGCTAATATTTTTGGTTGCAAATGCAAAAAGTGCATGGCTGCTTGCGCTGTCCAAGGAAAAATGGAAGGTGGTATGTAATATTAGTTTTAGATGGTGTCATTTTCGGATATAATATTTTACATATTAATTTTTTTGTCTGTCTATATTCAGGTGTTTTTTTTGGTTACCTTTCTGGAAAATAGAAAAAAAATAATTACCCGAAATGGAGAAACCAAGCTGGCGCGATATCCGGCTGTGACGATTGTGGTGCCTTGTTGGAACGAAGAGCGTACAGTTTATAAAACAATACGTTCACTGCTTAACTTAAATTATCCAAAAGATAAAGTTAAAATATTTCTCATTGATGATGGATCTACCGACAGCACCTGGAATATCATTCGCAAGTTTGAAAAGTATCCCAATATAAAAATTTTTCAAAAAGAAAACGGAGGAAAATATACCGCGCTTAATTTAGGATTAAAGCATATGCAGACCGAGTTTTTTGGCGGTCTGGACGCTGATTCATTTGCGGATCGCGAATCTCTTATTCGGATTATGAGTTATTTTGAAAAAGATTCCAGCATTATGGCTGTTGCTCCTTCGGTTACCGCGCATACTCCTAAAAGCATTATTCAAAATGCGCAAGGGGCTGAATATCATATGGGTGTTTATTTAAAAAAGATGCTTGGTTTTCTGGGGGCCATCAATGTAACCCCGGGCCCGCTTACGATTTTTAAGAAACGTGTCTTTGATGAACTTGGACCATATCGGCACGGACACAACACCGAAGATATGGAAATTGCCTACCGAATGCAGAAAAATCATTACAAAATAGAGCATTGCAATGATGCCTATGTTTATACTAATATTCCCCAAACGGTGCATAAGCTTTATCGGCAAAGATTGCGCTGGATTTACGGCTTTATCAACAACACCATTGATTATCGCAGTGTTTTATTCAGAAAAAAATACGGGAATTTTTCTCTCTTTACTTTGCCCACCGGAATTATTTCTATTTTTTCCGTTGGCTATCTTTTTGGCAAAATAATTTACACTTTAGGCGATTTCTTGTATTCTAAATTTATAGTTTTTAAAACTGTCGGTTTTGATCTTGCTTCGTCCAGTAATTTTATTTCCAATTTTGATCTTTTTTTTATAAATACGCAATCCTTTTTATTTTTAGTTATTTTTATATATTTTCTGGTTATATTTGCAATGGTTTTCGGCAAAAAAATGACCGAAAAAAAATGGTCTTTTTCTTTGTCTATGCTCTACTTTTTCCCAATCTTTAGCGTGGTTGCTCCATTTTGGCTTATTTCGGCGGTGTATAATACTATTTTAAAAAGACGTCCGGCTTGGAGGTAAAACTAATGACTAGTAATATTGACTGGAAAAAATATTTAATCGTATTTTTAATTACTGTCGGGCTTTTTCTGACCGCCGGTTATTTAAGCAACTATTTCGGCGCTAAAAAAATCAATGAACTTAAATCAATCCAAGACAAGATAGCCATTGATATTCTTTCTTCAGAAACTCAATTTTCTCTGCTTGCCGAGCTGTCTTGCAAGAATATTTCTGATTCTGTTTTTTCGGGTGAACTTGCGGAGCTGGGAAGCAAGCTGGAATGGGGACAAGATAATTTGGGAGCTACGGATGAAGTTTCTTATTTAAAAAAATATTATTCCCTTCTGCAGATTAAAGACTATATTTTGGCGAAAAAAATCTCCGAACGCTGTAAAGTAAAGTCCGCTTTTATTCTTTATTTTTACACCACAGTGGAAAATTGCAGTGATTGTCAAAGAGAGGGACTGGTACTCTCAAGCCTGCGCGACAAGTACCCCGAGCTCCGCGTTTATTCTTTTGACTACAGCACCGACCTCTCGGCCGTCAAGGCCATGCTTCAGATTTATAAAATAAAAGACACCGAACTTCCGGCGCTAGTTTTGGATGACGAAGTTTTAACCGGTTTTCATGGCATAGAGGAACTGGAGAATAAAGTAAAAGATTCTTTTAAGTTTCAGGAAATAAAACCGGAGAGTAAATCTAAAACTAATAATTCTCTCTAGGCTACATCTCCCTCCGGCTTTAAAGGTTTTGGAGAAGATTTTGGTGGATTTGACGGAGGTAGTTTTTTGGGCGGTAAAGGTGAGACAGCTTCTTTTTGTTTTTTGGGTAGCTTTCGAGTTTCAGTATAGCCGATAGGATCTCTTTCACGCAAAGGATATAGGTGGTCTATCTTGATAAGATTTTCTGTTATTGCGGTAAAAGAAATGGTAATAGTACGACCCAACGTGTCTTTAATGCCAATACTAATAGTTTTAGTAACTGGATTTTCTTTGAGCGTTGCGGTCAATCGTTTATTTGCATGACCTTCTATAGAACTAAAAGAACAACTAAGAGTTACGGGTATAGAATGAATAGTAGCTTCAAGCGGCTTACCCAATGCTACTTTGAGAGTTAGGACAGGCGCGCCATTCTTACTCTTTTCTAAAGTTATCCCAAGACAGTGAAATTGTTTATTTTCTATATAATCCGACCCTTTTTGCTTTTTCAAAGCCTCTTTCCCTAGTGTCTTGCAATAGTCTCTTTAATTTACTTTCATTAAAACCTTCCATACAGTTTATAGTAACTTAATATATAAAAATTTGCAACCTTTTCTACAAAACTGGAGCCGGAAGAGGGATTCGAACCCACGACATCCACTTTACAAAAGTGGCGCTCTGCCAACTGAGCTATTCCGGCGTTTGACGTGTTTATCCTAGCATAATTATGTATTTTCTTCTTCTTTTATTTTGTGTTTGATTTCTTTTATTCTATGTTTATAGTTTGAAATCATTTTCAAGAATTTTGAGACTTCTGGTCTTTCGCCACTTGTTTGACTTTGGTTAATCCGGTTCCTTATTTTATTTTTTACTTCGGCGTATTTATTTTTTGAAAAGTTTATTGCTCGAACATAAAATCGCAGTATTAACACCAAGCTCAAATGTTCGTATTTTTTTATATTTTCGCTCGTTAAAATCTTAATTTCTTTTAAGTATGGAATTTCAAACGAAAATTCTTCTTGGACAAAAGATTGTCCGTTTTTTATTAAAACCATTTTTCGTCCAATCATAAAAACGATGGATATGAGTGATACAAAAAATAAAATTAAAATAAAATATATCATATTTTTGCTTTCTTTAACTTATATTGAATAAACTTTTACTTCTTTTATCTTAGTATGATTTTTTTCCAGTAATTGACCTACGGTTTCTTCCATATTTTTTATAAATGATTGATCCAAAACATCAACCGGTGAAGTATAATCCGATTTCATAGCCGTGATATGCATAGCTATATCTTTGGCAAGTTCGGAATTGCCTCCTGCCAGGCTCACTATTACCCCTATTTTGTTATTGTGCACATAGTTGCCTAAAACGTCTCCAGCTACTTCATAATTTTCACCAAGTTGAATATTTTCTCCAGTTTTCTGGACGACCGAGTCTATCATTGCTTTGGAGGTTGCTTTCATTTTCTCAATACCTTCTGCCAGAGCTATATCTCCCAACTTTAAAAGTAAGTTTACAAAGTCTGCATTTCTGGATACGAAGTCAGTTTCACAGTGCAGTGATATCAAAACAGCTTTTTCAGAATTGGTTTTAATGCAAACTCTGCCGTCTTTAGCTTCACGACTCATTTTTTTCATTGCGATGTCAGAGCTTGTTTTCTTTAGAATCGCCAACGCTTTTTGCATATTGCCTTGCGCTTCTTCAAGCGCGCGTTGGCATTGCATTACCGAGATGCCAGTGCTCTCTCTCAATTGTTTTATAAGTTCAGTTGTTATTGCTGTAGCCATATTTATCTTCCTGGCGTGAAGCTTTGAAGATTATTGTGTAGTTAATATTTATTATGCTTCTGGTTTTTTCTCCTGCTGTTTGTCTTGGGTGGGTACTGACCTCAGTCCTTTTTTATAAGCATCTACTATAGATAAGGTGAAAAATTTAATAGATGGTATAACTCCGTCGTTGCCAACTATAGGATAGTTAATATCTGCGATATTCGAATCAGAATTTACCAAAGCAATTACAGCGACACCGGACTTTTTAGCTTCTGTACTAGCGATGTGTTCCGCTTTTGCGTCTATTATAAATAACGCGTCCGGATTTTTTTTCAAACCAAGAAGTCCGGAATAATATCTTGAAAGTTTCTCCATTTTTTTTGCCAACCTCGTTCGCTCTTTTTTTGTGTATTTTTCAAGTTCACCACTGGCGCTATCTTTGTGATAATTTTCCAGTTCCGTGATTCTCTTTTTTATTTCACCAAAGTTTGAAAGTGTTCCGCCGATCCATCTCTCCACGACATATGGCATATTCAACGACTCCGCCATTTCCTTGATGGTGACTTTGGCTTCAGGTTTTGTGCCGACAAAAAGAATTACTTTACCATCTCTTCCCAAGATTTTTACAAATTCTTTTGCCTTATCAAGCATAACACTTGTCTTTTCCAGGTCAATAATATCCCCCTTATTTTTAGTAGCATATATAAAAGAAGACACAGAAGGATGCCTTCTGGTTTTACTATATCCGTAATGCGCTCCGACTTTGAACATTTGCTCTATCACCGTGTCGGTATTTCCTGCCTGCACAGACAGGTCTTTGGTCATATTTACTTTTTGCATAAGGATAATATAGCAGAAAGTCAGTCTTTTTGCAAATATTTTTTTGTGGGGTGGGGGGGCTTACTCATTTGCTTGACTTATTACATTATAGGAATACACTTTAGATATTAAAATCAATGAATATATTATGATAAGTAATTCAATGGAGACAGCAACTGGAGCTAAGAAAACATTAACTCTAGAAGAAAGGTTAAAACAACGAGATAGGAGTCGTGGTATAATTCTAACCTCGGAAAATCCTAAAGTTGGAGAAATGACACTGGATGAATTTTTTTCGCTTGATCCCGAAGGTCAGGGACCTAATAATTTTGCTGCTTCTACATATATCTATGTTCTTAATCTTGATGGTGGATACACTCGGGAAACATTGATTGATAAATTAATACACTGGCTTAGACCTGCAAATAAACCAGTAGACGATAATAAGATAAAAAGAGCTACTGAAACTGTTGATAATATGGTAGCAAAAGAATTGCTTGAAGTTCGAGATGGAAAAGTATATGTAAATATGTCACTGGTTTGATATTTTAGAGAGAGAATAGTCATAACTAGCCACTTTTAGCCTTGTATTACAAGGCTTTTTAACTGCATAAGTTCAGATACATATGAGACTCCTTAAATTTTAAATTAAGGAGCGATGCGTCAATTTAACAAATTCAAGGATACCAAAGGCTTCATAACAACATGGCAAAGAGTGCTACGCTTTCGGTATATGATTACCGAACAAGCAAAAGAAAGGTGTCGGATTC
>Ga0209542_10002393_pt1 | contig 42052 bp, 47 predicted proteins | sample RifCSPhighO2_01_FD_184028 | JGI IMG/M metagenome (GOLD analysis project Ga0209542, IMG submission 184028) | Soil microbial communities from Rifle, Colorado - Rifle CSP2_plank highO2_0.1 (SPAdes) (version 2) | ecosystem: Environmental > Terrestrial > Deep subsurface > Rock core/Sediment ... | reverse complement strand
CAATAAAATGAGTCAAAAAAATAAAGATTGCATTATAACGATAATTAAGTCGGATGCGGACGTTGGTTCCGCGCTCCGCTTCTAAGCCGGATGTACATCGAAGAAAAGCGGTTAAAAAAATTTATTGTCGATTCCGGCCTCGTCTCACATGCTGATATGACCGACGCTGAAGATGAGGCGGTCGCCAAGCATAAAAATCTAGGAGCTATCCTGATCGAGCGTGGCAAGATATCCGAAGATGATCTCCGCAAAATGCAGGCGTATGTTCTCGGGATTCCGTTTGTGGATTTGAAGGGGGTTCGGATTGAATTTGGAGTATTATCAATGATTCCCGAGCCGATTGCGCGCAATCATAATATTGTCGCGTTCAAAAAAACACCCGACAGTCTCGAGGTTGCCATGACCGATACGGATGATCTTGCGGCGATAGATTTCGTTAAGAAAAAAGTGCGCTTGAAAATATTGCCGAGGCTTACGGATACGGAGTCTATAAAGAATGCCCTTCTCCAGTATCAAAAAAGTCTCAAAGCGGAGTTTGGAGACATTATAAAAAATGAAACAGGAAATATAAAAACTCTTGCAGAGCGAACAGTTGATGAAAAAGGAAACCCGGGAGAACTCAAGAAACTGGCCGAAGAGATCCCTGTGGTCCGTGTCGTGGAGGCGTTATTAAAACATGCGATTATCCAGAATGCTTCAGATATACATATTGAGCCTTTGGAAAATGAAGTGGTTGTCCGATACCGTCTCGACGGAATGTTGCATGACGCAATGGTGCTTCCGCGAGACAGCGGACCGAGTATCACTGCCCGCATCAAAGTTTTGGCGAACTTGAAACTTGACGAGAAGAGGCTTCCCCAGGATGGGAGATTCAAGGTGGAGTTGAGTAATGAAAAAGTTGCTTTTCGTGTTTCCATTCTTCCGACATATTACGGAGAAAAAACTGTTATGCGACTTCTGAAAGAAAACGCGTCAGGTTTCACGCTTGAAGTACTCGGATTTCATGGAGAAGGACTTGAAAGGATTCATAGTGCAATGAAAAAAACGACAGGACTCATTTTGACCACAGGCCCTACGGGTTCCGGAAAATCTACAACTCTCTATACCATGCTTGATATTCTGAATACGCCTGATGTCAATATCTCAACGGTGGAGGATCCAATCGAATACCAAATGAAGCGCGTCAATCAAACGCAAGTGCGCCCTGAAATAGGCTTTACCTTCGCAACAGGACTTCGCACACTCGTGCGACAGGACCCGGATATTATCATGGTGGGGGAGATCCGCGACAATGAGACTGCCGGTCTCGCCATCAATGCCGCACTTACCGGCCACTTGGTGCTCTCTACACTTCACACCAATTCGGCGGCCGGCGCCGTACCTCGGCTCATGGATATGGAAGTCGAACCATTTCTTCTGGTTTCGACGGTTGATGTTATCATTGCGCAAAGGCTTGTGCGAAAACTTTGCGAATCTAAAGAGAAAGTTACCTTGACGAAGTCTGAACTTGATAATGTTGCGTCGCTTGTAGACATTAATAGGATTTATGACGTTCTTGTTCAAGAAAAAATAATTCAGGCCGGCACAAAATGGTCGGAAATTCCGTTTTACAAGGCACAGTCCGGCGCCGAATGTGAGGAAGGTTATAAAGGACGAATCGGAATACACGAAGTGCTTAAAATGACTCCGACCATACGCGAACTCGTGCTTTCTGGAAAGACTTCATCAGAGATTGAAGACCGGGCGAAAAAAGAAGGCATGATGACTATGCTTGAGGACGGAATATTCCAAGCGGTGAAAGGAATTACCACCGTTGAAGAGGTACTTCGAGTGGTGTCAGAATAAAATGTCGCATTTTAAAATAAAAATAGAGGATGCTCTTGGCTTGCATGAGTCTGTCGTGGAAGGAAAGGACAAATTTGCCGTGTATCGAGACACGAAGAAGTTGGGGGCGAACGTAATTTCAGTGCAGGAAGTAAAGGAGAAAAGGCGTAAAATCGAGTTTGATTTCGGGAAGATCACCGCGCAGGATAAAATTCTTTTCGCAAAAAATGCGAGCGCGATGCTTCGCGCGGGACTGACGCTCTCGCGCATCTTGTCGGTGATGGAGCGTCAGACGAAAAAGAAAAAGTTGAAGGGCGTTCTTGATTCGATCAATGAATCCGTGCGAAGCGGCAGGAATTTTAGCGATGCGCTCCGAGATCACCCAAAACATTTTTCCCACATCTTTATTTCCATGGTCAAGGCGGGGGAGGAGAGCGGTAATTTGGCGGAATCTCTCTCGATATTGGGGGAGCAGATGGAGCAGGTATATCTTTTGAAGAAAAAAATAAAAGGAGCGATGCTTTACCCCGCCATTGTTCTCACGATTATGATAATAGTCGGCGTGCTTCTCATGATTTTTATCGTGCCGACATTGACAGCAACCTTCACGGAACTCGGCGTTGAGTTGCCGACATCGACAAAAATAATAATCGGCATCAGCGATCTATTTCGTTATCACCCCGTTCTTCTTTTATTGATTGCGGGCATATGCGCTTCTTTTTTTGTTTTTGGCAAGAAAATAGAGGGGATGAAAAGATATATTGACTGGCTCGTACTTCGAATTCCGGTCGTAAAAAATATCGCAAAAGAAAGCACTTCCGCGCGAATGGCACGCACCCTGTCTTCACTTCTCTCATCCGGCGTTGATTTTGTTATGGCGCTCACAATCACCGCCGATGTCGTCGAAAATTCGTATCATAAAGAAATAATACTGGAAGCAAAAAATCGGGTCGAAAAAGGCGCGCCGATTTCTGAAATTTTTATGCAGAATGAACATCTCTTTCCATCATATGTCGGTGAAATGATGAATGTCGGGGAGGAGACCGGCAAGCTCGCCGAAATGCTTCGAGGCGTTGCGGTATACTATGAAAATGAAGTTTCCCAGAAGACGAAAGATATGTCAACTGTGATAGAGCCGGTGCTGATGGTCATGATAGGTCTCGGCGTCGGATTTTTTGCCATTTCAATGATTAGCCCAACCTATAGCGTCCTCAACAATATATGAAAAAGGGCTTCACGTTGATTGAGGTACTTATTGTAATCGGCATTATGGCGATAATAGCCGGGGTAACGGCTGTTAGTTTTTCTTCGTTCAACAAAACTGAAATTTTGAATCGCGCCAAAGGTGATTCGCTCGCTCTCTTTGCCCGGGCTCGGTCAGAAAGTCTTTCGGCAAAGGCGGGCAGTGTCTATGGTATTCAAATCGGGGACACAACACTTACTTTCTTTGAAAATACTTACAGCGCCGGCAACCCGGAAAATTACACACTTTCTTTCCAGGCTCCGCTCGTAATTTCCACAACAAGCATTGGCGGCAACGAAGTGCTTTTTGAAAAACTGACCGGCAGAACGTCGAATACTGGTTATATTGTTCTCAGCTATCCACCGTCGAATTCGTATGCGACTGTTACAATAAGTTCGTTGGGAATCGCCGAATGATATTAAATGAAAACACTTGCTCACATTAAAGATGGATTTTCTCTCGTCGAAGTCATTGTTGCCGTTTCGATTTTTCTGATTGTAACCCTTTTTCTGACCGATGGGCTGGATCAATATTTAAAGTCGTCCAGAAATGCCGTACCAACTGTGTCAGCAAGTTTTTTAATCGAAGAGAGTGTCGAGGTCATGAAAACACTCCGCGATATTTCCTGGGATGCCGAGATTGCGAGCCTCACGGAGGGAACGTCGTATCATTTATTTTGGGATGGAAGCCGTTATGTTCCCACCACAACCCCATATTATGTTTTTGGGATTTTCAGCAGAGTAGTTGCGGTTTCCCCGGTGTCGCGGGACGCTAATTCCGATATTGCCGCCGGCACAGATGATCCCGATACGAAAAAAATTACGGTAACGACTGCGTGGCGAAATGGGAATGCGACGACTACAAAAGTAGCCGAAGCGTATATTACAAATATTTTTGATAATTAATGTCGAGATATCATAATGGAGGAACACGCGGTGAGGGGCTAATTGAGAGCATTATCTATATTGCGCTTCTTACCGCCATGCTTGCTGTCCTTACTAATCTCGTTGTGTCTATTCCAAAAGTTTCGTCCTCATTAAAAGCTTCTCGCGACACTGCCCGTTCCGCGTCAATTGCTCTTGAGACTATGACGCGTGAGGTGAGAGCGGCGACTGCCGTGGTCGACGCTTCAAGCACTTTCGGTTCAAGTCCGGGGGTGCTTGCTCTTACTGTGCCACTCGAGGCCGGCGGGTCAACCACAACGGAATTTTTTGTCGAGAATAATATTTTGAAAACTAGAGGCAATGGCATTTGGTCTCAACCGCTTCTTTTTTCCGGCACAAGAGTAAATTCGCTAATTTTTAATAAAATCACCACCGGTGAATCAACGGCAATAAGAATCACTCTGACGCTTGAAACACCAAATCGTACCGGTACGACTACGGCATCATTTCAAACTAGCGTCATTATGCGGCCAACGTACCAAGATTAATAATCCATGAGCAATAGACCGATAAAAGAAAAAGGGCAGGCAATGATTATAGCGGTAGTGCTTTTTACCGCAATTGCAATGACTGTCATTTTTGGCGCGACGGTTCCAACGGCAAGAATTGTGCGAGAAGCAAATGATCTGTATCAATCAAAGATGAGCTATCTGACTGCCGAATCAGGCACGGAGGATGTCGTATTCCGGCTAAAGACCGGGAAAGCGGTTTCTGCAATTGAGGAGATAGCATTAAATTCGGCTACCGCTTCCACGACAATAACAGCCTCTGGAAACGACAAGCAAGTGATTACAACGGGTGACGCATCTTTATTCATCAGAAAAATTGAGACGAACCTAACAACAGGCACCGGTGCCGCTTTCTTTTATGGCGTTCAAGTGGGAAATGGCGGTTTCACGCTTGCTAATACCTCTAGCGTAATTGGGAACGTCTATGCAAACGGCACCGTAGAAGGGGCGGGCTCCAACTTGATCAAGGGCGACGTGGTTTCGGCGGGAGCTAGCGGTGTTGTTAGAGATGTTCACGCGACAAGCTCGGTATATGCTCATACAATTACCAATGTTACTGCAGATAAGGACGCGTATTTTCAATCAATTTCCGGTTCAACTATAACCGGGACTTCTTATCCGGGTAGTGCCGATCAGCCGGCGCTCGTTATGCCGGTAACCGATGAGGAGATCGAGGAGTGGAAATCAGTCGCCGAAGCTGGCGGGGTCATTAGTTCGCCTTGCCCTTACAAGATAAACGACGTTACAACTATCGGTCCGAAGAAAATAAATTGCGACTTGGAGATTAGCGGCTCCGGCGATGTTACGCTAACGGGCAATCTTTGGGTGAAGGGAGATATTGATATTAGTAATACCTCAAAAATAAAACTCGATAGTTCGCTTGGTTCAAATAGCGTTGCAATTATCGCTGATGATCCACTAAATCGCTCGACAAGTAGTACGGTAAAACTTTCAAACTCGACTACGTATGAGGGATCGGGGACCCCTAATACACATGTCGTCATTGTTTCCATGAATAACAGCAATGAAATTGGAGGCGGGACGACGGCCGTCGAGGTAAAAAACAGTGCCACAGGGGCGCTCCTCGTGTATGCCCCGCATGGCCTTGTTGATATCCAAAATAGCGTTCAATTGAAAGAAGTTACAGCGTATAGAATTAGTTTGAAAAATTCGGCTTCAGTCGTCTACGAAACCGGACTTGCGAATCTTATCTTTCAATCGGGGCCTTCCGGGGGTTTTACGATAAACGGATGGAAAGAGATTGAGTAATCCACAGTCGGTGTTGCCCCATCAATTTGATAGGGATATATTGAATGCTAGTTGCTCCCGTTGCAACGCAAAGTCGCGCCACGTTGTGGTGCGCAATGGTTGCCGATAAAAAAACAAAAAAGTATGAATAGTCCGCCTGTTCACACCCTCGAATATCAAACGACCGACCGAACGCCCGCCCTGTGCGGAATCAACCCAACGTATCGTCAATTGCGCAAACCTTCAACCAACGGCCTAGTCACTTCTATCTAGTGCACAAGGGCCACAAAGGATGCCTTAGGTATCCTGCCGCACATCTCGAATGTGCGGTTTCTTTTTTATAAAACTTACGCATGTGATGATTCGTCAGCTTCCCCCAACATGCTGATACTCGCCCATCTCCAGCATAGCGGCGGAAACAAATTAGACAATTTTTTTTGCGAAGCTATGGAGTTTCGTGGGGGTCAGTAAATTGTCGCGCGTGGTTCAAAAAACCTTTATTTTGTCTTTATTTAGCTTATACTTGTGCATATGGTGAAGAAAAAATACATTGTCGGGAATTGGAAAATGAACCCACTTACGTCTCGGGAGGCGAGGGAATTGTTTTCTGCTGTGAGTCGTCGAATAAAAAAAACCAGAAACGTAGTTTCAGTCGTCTGCCCGCCATCTGTCTATCTTGAAGTTCTCGGGCAGAAAAAATCCTCACTTCTTCTTGGCGCGCAAGACTCTTTTTACGAGTACGACGGTTCCTATACGGGACAGATTTCTCCGGCAATGGTGCGGCACAGCGGAGCCGGGTATGTGATCATTGGCCATTCTGAAAGAAGGGCGCTCGGCGAGACGGATGAAGTCGTAAGAAAAAAAATCAGCAAATCTCTTAAGGAGAATCTTAGAGTCATCTTTTGCGTGGGTGAAAAGGAAAGAGACGCGGAGGGTAAACATTTCAAATTTGTTTCTGACGAGATTGAAAACGCCTTGAGAGGACTGAAGCCGAAAGATTTTTCGAGCATAATTGTTGCCTATGAACCGATATGGGCAATTGGAAGAAGTGCGAAGGATGCGATGTTGCCGGCTGACATGCACGAGATGGTGATTTTCATAAAAAAAGTGTTAACCGACATGAAAGGTGCCGGCGTTGCGCGGACAGTGCCGATACTCTACGGCGGCTCGGTAAACTCTGAAATAGCCGCAGGAATTTTGAAAGAAGGTCATGCAGACGGTCTTCTTATCGGTCGGACGAGCCTAGATTCGGAGGACTTCAGTAAAATCATTGCGATAGCCAATGAACTATAAGAAACTTGAGGATTTGAAGGAGATACGCGGGAAGAGGATTCTTCTTCGTCTGGACTTTAATGTGCCGATCGAGAAAGGCGTTATTCTTGAGGATTTTCGCATCCAATCATCTTTGCCGACGCTCCGCTATCTTCGAGATCATGGAGCAAAAATAATAATTGTCTCTCACACCGAAAGTGGCGATAAGACGGTTGTGCCGATTATTAAATTTCTTGCTCACCAAGGCGTATACGTCACGTTTGAATCCGGTCCCATAGATGACGCTCTTATCGAGAAGACAAAAAATCTAGCCTATGGCGGTATCATGCTTCTTGAAAATTTGCGGCGATTCCCCGGAGAAAAGGCAAATGATCCTGAATTTTCAAAAAAACTCGCAATGCTTGGGGACGCATATGTAAACGATGCGTTTGCAGTGTCCCATCGCGCTCACGCATCGGTTGTCGGCGTTACCGCGCATCTTCCAAGCTTTGCAGGTTATCTTTTTGATCGGGAAGTAACGGAACTTGCGAAATCATTTCAGCCGACCCATCCATTTCTTTTTATTCTGGGAGGCGCGAAAATTGAAACAAAGCTACCATTAATTAGAAAATTCATGTCGCTCGCCGATACACTCTTTGTTGGGGGAGTTCTCGCGAATGATTGCCTGCGTGAAATGAACTATGAGGTCGGTATGTCTGCGGTTTCTGAAAAAAGAGAAGACCTTAAAGATGTTGTCCAGAATGAAAAGGTGCTACTCCCGACCGACGTTGTGGTAAAAAATACTTCGCGGGTTTTTGAGGTATCTGCTCGTGAGATCGGTAAGTCGGACGCAGTATTGGATATTGGCAAGGGTGCGATTGAATTAATTAGAAAGTCTGCAAAAGACGCTAAATTTATCATTTGGAATGGCCCATTAGGATATTATGAGGGAGGCTTCACTGCAGGCACGGAAGAAGTCGCAAAAATAATTGCGGGATCCGGGGCATATACTATTGTTGGTGGAGGGGATACGATTGCCGCAATTTCAAAAGTAAATCTTCACGAAAAATTCGGCTTCCTTTCTACCGGCGGCGGCGCGATGCTCGATTATCTTGCAAACGAAACACTGCCTGCGATAGAAGCGCTGGAGCAATCCTTAATCAAAAATCCTTAATCCTTAACCAATCAAATTTAAGGTTCGACCTTAAATCGGTAAAAAGGTCGAACCTTGGTGAATTTAATTTGAGTTTTGAGGTGCAGGATTTTTGTGATTGACGTTTTGCAATATCCATGATATCTTTTGATGGATTTAATAACATATATTGCCAATCTACCACTCTGGCGGACACAGTATATGAAAGTTCATTGAAAGGAAACTGGCCATGAGTAAAAAAATGGTTGGATCGGAGGCGTTATGGACGGCTCCGGAATTTGCAGGGCAACTTGCCGAAATATTCGATCAAACGAAGGTCGGTGCTTTGAACGGGATGCATTTTCAGTCTTTGATCGAGCACCGAAATCCGTTTGCTGCTCCGGCGGTTCCACTGGACATAAACGATCTGGTGGAGCGCTGGCGGTCACATTACAAATCACTCTATCGGCTGAACGTAGACTTTTCTCTTTTGGAAATTCCGAAAAAGTGCGAAGGATTTGACCGCCTGCTTGCCATGCCAAGAGGTCTTACTTTGAGCAAGATTGCCGAGAGACTTCGCACAGTCCACGGCCTATATCTCTATAACGAAGACTTGGACAACTTTGTCAAGGAAAACGAACGCGATCCGAAAAACGGATCTTACGCCATCTGGATCCGTGACAGGAAAGAAGCCGATAAAGAGCTGAAAAATCTCTCGTTCCCGATGGTGGCAGAGAGGAAGCTGAAAACGCTGACTCTTTTGGAAAGACTCGTCGCCGGTTCACAGTATCTCTTCGAAACCTGCACTCACATGGATGAGGTGAATGTAACACTCTGCACCGGCTCGCGCGATGCCGACGGCCGTGTGCCGCACGTCAGGTGGAGTCTGGGCTGCGAGGGGGTCAGCGTCAGCGGGAGCAGTCCGTCGGATCGGAGCTCCAATCTGCGTATTCGTGAGGCAGTTACACTTTAACCTTTTTTCTCCTACACTTCTCCATATTTTGAACCGTCAAGATGTGGAGTTTTTTTGTAAAGAATCCGTGAGAATCAGATGCTCACAAGATGCTCGCAACTCCAAAAGTTACACATGACTCGGCTTTCAATAGCGTCCGATATATCGGACGCTATTTTTCTAAGTTTCGTATTTCGTCCCAATCAGTTTGGTGCGATATGTTGAATCCGTTAGAATCAGATGCTCACAACTCCGTATTTCCTCTCAATCAATTTCATACGATATATCGTATGATTTTTTTCTCGTTAAAGATTAAGGATTTTGGATTAAAGATTTCATACTCATACTCATACTCATACTCATACTTATATTTATATTTATACACATACTTATACTATCAACTCATACTATTCCTTATCTTCTCCGCATTTCCATCAAAATCTTTCTTATCTCCTTTTGCGTCAGGGATAAGCCAAACATGAGCATGCGGCACTTCTTCACCGATAATTTTTGAAGTTACGACGTCGGTACCAAAGGCTTTTTTTTGAGCAAGAGCAATTTTTTTTACAGCTTCAAAATATGCTCCGATATTCGGAACATCCCATACCCAGCGGTGGTGCGTTTTTGGAATGACAAGTGCGTGGCCCGGCGTCGCGGGGCGGATATCGAGAAACGCTAAAAAATCTTGGTCGTCATACACAACATGCGCGGCCACTTCACCGGCGACAATTTTACAAAATATGCAATTTTTTTCTGGCATTCTACAAGTATATGGTATTATTCGGTTCAATCAATAAACGCTATGCATGACTATATCGATAAGAACGCTTTTGGATTTATTGTGAAATTTTCCGCCGCGCTCATCTTTGCTTTTTTTTCTACGACATTTGCCGCAAAAACTGCGGCAGTTTTTTTTCTTTCCGACACTGAAGTATTGCCAGCGCCGCTGATTGTTGTCCGTGAAGAGGCGCTACCGACAACCATTCAGGCTGTTCCAAAACGCTCGGAACGTAGCTTCGCCGCAGGGTCTCTTGAAGATCATATTCCAAGCGCGGGAAAATTTATAGGAATTGATCTTGTTAATATGGAGTTACGATTGTATCAAAACGCGACTTTAATCGGTGCTCATAAGATATTGTCTAAGGGAAAACCCGGATCTCACTGGGAGACGCCGTCTGGTTCTTATGAGGTAAAGACAAAAGAAAAAAACCATTTCTCATCGATTGGAAGGGTTAATATGCCTTACAGTATGCAGTTTTTTGGTAATTTTTTTATTCACGGGTGGCCAACCTATGAGTCCGGAAAAGAAGTTGGGGATGGGTATTCCGGTGGCTGTATCAGACTTTCGACCGATGACGCCGAGACCGTTTTTTCTTTTGCCGATCTTGGCACTTCACTTTATATCTTTGATAGGGAAGAGCAGATTATTTCAACACTCGGCCTTGCTCTTTCTGATAGCGTAGAACTTGCTTCAGAGGCCTATCTTGTGGCGGATATACAAAGTGGCGAGGTCGTTATGGAGTCGTCGGCTGGGGCAAAAATGCCGGTATATGCGATTACGAAACTGATGACTGCAATTGTGGCAAACGAGTCTATAAGTTTTGATAAGGAGCTCGCCTTGCAGGACGGAGAAGCGTTTTCCGAAACGTTCGGTATTTTTCCTGAAAGAATGGTTGTTGGGGACCTTCTGCACTTACTTCTTTTAAATAGGGAAGTGGATTCCGCTTCAACTCTCGAGCGATTTTATGGAAAGAACAACTTTGTTGATTGGATGAATGACAAGGCGCAGGCGATCGGCATGCGTACCGCACGTTTTGCCGATACGAATGGGATTTCAAAAGAAAATGTAGCGTCAGCTGACGACTTGTTTGAATTATCTCGCTACCTCTACGTTAAGAAATCTTTCATTCTTGGTATAACTCGCCGCCCTGATAAAATAATTGAAGTTGCCGAGAGGCAATTTATTGTGCTAAATGAGCATCCTTTTGTCGGCGATGAATCTTTCCGAGGCGGTATCGCAACGGATGCGCAGGAGGTCGGAAAACAGTCTATGCTGACTTTTTTTAGAGTGTCGGTTGGAGCAGAAAAGCGTCTTTTTGTGGCGATTTTACTTGGGAGCGAAAATGCGGCGCTTGAGACTAGGCGCGCGATCGAAGAAGTGCGTCTTGCTACGGCCTCGAACACATTTTGAGTGCTATAATTCCCCCTATGTCTTTATACCGGCTCCGCAAATCCGACGTGCCCCTTGAAAAGGATGCGCCATTTTCCGTTCGTCCCCTCATCCAGAATCTTCTTCGTGATCGTGGAATTACTAAAGACGAAGATGCCATGTCATTTATAAAGCCAGACTATGTCCGAGACACTCACTCGCCTCAATTGTTGAAAGATATGGAAAAGGCGACGGCACGATTTGTGTCGGCAATCAAAGGCAATGAACGTGTCGCAATTTATTCTGATTACGATCACGATGGAATTCCCGGGGCGGTTATTTTTAATGATTTTTTTACGAAGATTGGTTTTGCGAACTACGAAATTTATATTCCGCACCGCAATGCCGAGGGCTTTGGTTTGAATGTGGAAGCGATTGACGAGCTGAATGAACGCGGAGCAAAAGTCATTGTCAGCGTCGACTGCGGCATTAATGATTTGGAGGAAGCGCTTCACGCAAAGAAACTCGCGATTGATCTTATTGTTACCGATCATCATCAAGCCGTGCGGGGAATACCCGAGGCCTATGCGGTGGTAAACCCCAATCAGGATGGTTGCGAATATCCGAATAAATTTCTCTGTGGCGCGGGTGTTGCTTTCAAATTTTTACAGGCAGTCATGGAATTGGGCGCGTGGAACATTCAGAGGGGTTGGGAAAAGTGGATGCTTGATATGGTTGCGATTGCGACCCTCTCTGACATGGTACCGCTTGTGGGAGAAAATCGAGTGCTCGCTTATTACGGACTCATGGTTCTTCGCCAATCCCGCCGTCCCGGAGTGAGGGCGCTCTTAAAGAAGATCGGCGTTCGCCAAAGTGATATTACCGAAGATGATGTCGGGTTTAGCATTTCTCCACGAATAAACGCGGCATCGCGGATGGGAATTCCTATGGACGCATATAAACTTCTCTCGGTCACAGATCAGAATGAAGCGGAGCGTCTGGTCGCTCATCTTGAAGCGATCAATGCAGTGAGAAAAGGAATTGTTGCAAGTATGGTAAAAGAAATTCATGAGGTGATTCGCGTTCGGTATAAAGAGGGATGTATTGGGAGAGTCATCGTTGCCGGCAATCCCGCTTGGAAACCGTCTCTTCTTGGTCTTGCGGCTAATACGATAATGGAACATTATGGCTCGCCGGTTTTTCTTTGGGGCCGGGAAGGCGGGACGAAACTGAAAGGCTCTTGCCGCGCTCGCGGTGTCGATGTCTTGACGCTCATGAAAGATTCACCCTCGCTTCTTGAGTACGGTGGACATACCATGTCCGGTGGTTTTACAATAGCGCCTGCCGAAGCGCATCTCCTGGAAGATTCACTGCAACGGTCTTACGAGGCGTTAGGGGTTGGAAAAAAACAAGAGGCGAGACTCGTTGATGACATTCTTCCTGTCGAAGAAGTCGGGCGAGAAATACATAGAGAATTATCCGCTCTTGCTCCTTTTGGAGTGGGTAATCCAAAGCCGCTTTTTATTTTTCCCGCGGCTCTCGTCGCAGACGTTACATCTTTTGGGAAAGAGAAAAATCATCTTAAGATAGTGTTGCGCGCTTCTGACAGCCGGACGGTGAATGCGGTAGGATTTTTTATGAAGCGAGAACAATTTGGCGTTACTCTGGAGAAGGGCTTGAGGATAAATATTGTTGGGACAATTGAGCGGTCTACATTTGGCGGGCGGGAAGAATTGAGAATTAGAATTATTGATATTATTTCTAACGAGTCATATGCGTAACATTGCTTTCACTGACGGCGCATCTTCTGGAAATCCGGGACCTGGCGGGTGGGCGGTAGTTTTTGTGTACGAAAAAGAAGGGAAGGAATTTGTCCGTGAGGCGGGCGGAGGGGAAGCACTGACGACTAATAATAGAATGGAACTCGCGGCGGCTCTCGAAGCCATGTCTTTGGCAAAGGGTGCGGGTTGTTCGAGTCTGACAATTTACACTGATTCCCGATATCTAGTAAATGGCGCTACAAAGTGGATAAACGACTGGGTAAAAAATGGCTGGAAAACTAAAGGCAAAGAAGATGTACTGAATCGAGATAACTGGGAAGTCATAAACGCCGGGTTAAAAGACATAGACGTACAGTTTGAGTATATTGGCGGGCATGCAGGCATTTCTGGAAACGAAAGGGCTGACGATATTGCGGTTGCTTTTAGCAAGGAAAAAAAGTTACAACTTTTTTCTGGGTTGCTTTGCGATTATCAGACAAAAAATATCCGATTGGCTGCCCTTGGTGGAACTCGCTCAGCTAAAAAAAAATCTATCAAACGGCATGAATCTCCATATTCGTACGTCAGTTCGGTTGACGGGATTGTTTTCACGCATGCGAATTGGGAAGATTGTGAAAAGCGTGTCAAAGGGGTGAGAGGAGTAAAATACAAAAAAGTTTACTCAAAACAAGAAGAGGCCGATCTTATTGCCGAGTGGGGGAATAAAAAAAGCACGTTTACGGTCCGTGCTCTTCAAGATTGACGAGATAGACCATCCGTCCGCTTGACGTCTCGTTGGGGTCGTAAATAAGGAGATTTATATACGCACTTCCTTCAGCTTGCAGTGCCTGATCCAAATCTCTTTGGTAGGATTTTGGATCGAATTTATATTTGGATTGGCATTGCTCTCTGTACTCTCTGGCCCTTTCGTATACTCTTCTGGATCGACGGCGCGGTTCATTTTCGTACATCCGCATCACCCAGCACGCAATAGATATGCACATGAAGATAAGCGCAGTACATAAAAGAATTTTCATGATTCCTCCTTTTGTTTCTTGCTATAGGATACGGATATGAAAAAAATAAACAAGCGTGTAGTCTGAATACCGATGAGATTAGCAAGCGTATGGTTAAGTGTTATAGGGCTTGTCATCGGAATTATCCTCGCTGAAATGTATGAGTGGGGCTATTCATTTGCCGTATTTCTTTTTTTACTTGGCTTCACTTTTTTTATTACCGGCCGTGTTCGGGAACAGAGAAAGGTGTGGGTTTATGCAGTAATTATCTTTATATCCGCCGGCGTCGGAGTTAGCCGTGTCTCATTTATAGACGAGCGGTTTCGAAAAGCGAGCGGAACCATCGAAGCTGTTTTTGGTCTAGAGGCAGAGTTTACGGCCGTTGTCGCATCTGATCCTGATCGCCGGCTTGACGGCAATCGCTACATTGTTTCGGTAGAAGAGTCTGGTGAGCGAGGCGACGAGTACAATCAGATTTCAAGTCATTCAAAGCTTCTGATTTTCGCCGAAAGACTGCCGGCATATCGCTATGGCGATCGCATCCTCATAAAGGGAACTCTTACTGACCCCCGATCAATGAAGAGAGACGAATTTGATTACGCGAAGTATCTGGAAAAAAACGGCATACGCGCAGTCATGTTTCGTCCGGAGATTGATCTAATTTCTGAAGGCGGTCGCCGAGGACTTAGAGGTGCTTTGTTCAGCCTAAAAGCAAATCTGCTTAATCATATAGAGAAAATAATCCCCGAGCCGCACAGCGCTCTTGCCGGAGGCCTGTTACTTGGTGTTCAGGAATCCCTTGGAGAGAAAACACTCGACACATTTCGTACAGCAGGAATTATTCATATCGTCGTTCTCTCCGGCTACAACATAACGATTATCATTGAATTTGCTTATTTCTTTTTGGGAAAGCTTGGGCGAAGAAAAAAAATTATCATAGCGATTTTATTCATTATCTTATTCGTGATCATGACAGGGAGTTCCGCCGCCACTGTGCGTGCCGGTGTGATGGGGGTGATTGCTTTAATTGCTCGTCATTCTTTGCGACCAGCGGCCGCAGGGCGCGCTCTTCTTTATGCCGTTTTCATAATGCTCCTGTATAACCCCAAAATACTTCTCGCCGATCTTGGCTTCGAGCTTTCCGTTGCGGCTACAGCGGGACTCATTTATGGGACACCGATCCTCGAAAGGTTTTTTTGTAAGATAAAAAATAATTATGCGAGAACGTCGCTTTCACTTACTCTCGCCACACAGCTTGCCGTTGCGCCGCTTCTTCTTTACAAGATGGGATCGCTTTCCTTGATATCTGTCATCACAAATCTCGTCGTGGTACCTATTGTGCCTCTCGCAATGCTCGCGTCATTTTTTGCCGTGATGGTGTCGTATATTTCGTCGTTCGTAGCCTTTATTCCTGGCGTCATTGCTTTTCTACTGCTTGACACGATATTTCGCATTGCTTCATCCTTCGGGTCTCTTCCTTATGCGGCGTTTGAAATTGCACCGATCAGTCTTTTCTTGGCACTTACTCTCTATGCACTCGAGATAATTTTTTTTCTTTATCTATTTCGCAAACAGAAAAAAAGCGCTCCACAGGTAGCGCCTCTTTCCATTCCCATCAAAAAAATAATTACACAAGGGAATCCGTAAAGTTTTTTTCCGCAGACTCCCAGTTTATGTTTTTGAAAAAATCTTCAACATAATTTTTCTTGCCACTTGGCTGATAGTCAAAGACAAATGAATGTTCCCACATGTCGAGTGCGAGGACAGGCGAAAGTCCTGTAAGATGACCCAAATGCTGTTCGTCAATCCACGCATTGAGAAGACGCTTTGTTTTTGGATCGTAATAAAGAATAGCCCAGCCGATGCCTCGCGTCAGGGCAATTGCTTTGAATCGAGCAAGCCAGAAATCAAATGAGCTCCATTCTTGTCCGATCATTTCAAAAAGTTTGGAACTTTTTGAAATTGATTTAGGACGTCCTTCAAAATGCGAAAAATAATATTCGTGATTGCGCATTCCATCAAACTCAAAGCCAAAACGTCGTTGTAGCTCTCCGAGCGCGTATGCATTTTTTTCTGAATCAAGAGCCATCTCCTCGATCTTTTCCAATATTAGATTTGAATGTTTCACATATCCAGAATATAGTTTCAAATGTTCCTCGATATTTTTTGCAGAAATACCCGTAAGTGCGGGAATATTAAATTTTTTTTCCTCAAATTTTTTCATGCGATTTAGCGAAATTATGTGATTAGTAAATCATGCCGTGAGGCGCGCGCTACGTCCATTAAAGCGCGACCATCTTCGTATTAATTTTTAATCGCGTCGCACCAATGTCCTTTGAGGGGCGACGTCTTCTGCATTTAATTTGTCATCTAATAATGCTGGCTAATTGTAACGTCGAGCTCCGCTATTACTTATTAATGATAATAGCATGATTCACAGGTAGGCACGGAAGACGCGTCCTTGATATCATTCCAATGTGTTACACCAAAAATTACGTGTCGGGGCTCTCTTGTTTCTTGTTGGGGTAAATGCATTTATTTTTTTCGCGCTTTTGCATGAGAGTAGAGGCGAATTTTTAGTCGCCTTCCTTGACATTGGGCAGGGGGATGCGATATATCTGCGCTCCCCGTCCGGCCGCGATATGCTGATTGACGGAGGCCCGGACAAAGGTGTTTTGGCCGCGCTCGGCACTGTGATGCCATTTTATGATCGGCAAATTGACGTTATTATCACAACGCACCCCGACAAGGATCATATTGCCGGCATTGGCGATGTTATGAGTCGGTATAAAGTTTCATATTTGCTGGACCCTCTTATCGAGAGCGACTCGCCGTACTATGAGGCGATTAAAAAAAATGCAAACAATAATATTGTCACTGCCATCAAGGCACGACGAGGAATGGAGATTGATCTTGGTCGAGGAGTCAGAGTTCATATTTTCTTTCCCGACCGAGATGTTTTTGGTCTTGAGACCAACACTGGCTCGGTAATTGCGCGAGTTACCTACGGAGGCACTTCATTTCTTTTGACGGGCGATTCTCCGAGCGCGATTGAAGAATATATAGTTTCACAAAACGGCGATGCTCTCCGGAGTACTGTCCTTAAGGCTGGACATCACGGGTCTAAAACATCAAGTTCGCCTATCTTTGTATCCACCGTGGCGCCTCAATATGCGGTTATTTCTGCCGGGCGGGACAATCAGTACGGCCATCCGCACAATGATGTGATAGAGATTTTCAAAGACAACTCGGCGAAAGTATTATCGACGGCGGAGAGAGGAACGATTCGATTTTTTTCTGACGGAAGCAATCTTCGTCTGGAATGATTTTCGAGGGAAAAGCGCGTATTCTCTTTTTTTGAGTTCGTGCACTAGGGCATGCCATAGCGCTTCCGCATCAGGTGAGACAGCAATTTTTTCATTTTTTGCATCTTGAAGCATCCGGAGAGTTACGCCGAATTTTTTCCAGGCGCGCCCTCCGTCAGCTCTAATATTGAGGACTGGAATTATTTTATCAAGCGCGTAAACAAACCGACTCTCTGCGTCATCTCTTTTCTCATAGGCGAGAATCCACGCCGAGAGTTCGGGAAATTCTGTAAAATTTTTCTGTATTTTTTTGAGCGCCCGGCGCTCGCGCATTTTTTTTGTCTCGATTCCCTTTTTTGATCCGTAGATATAGGTGTCTCCGGCATATGCTTCGACAAGGTCATGCACCATTGCATAGCGGAGCACCTTGTCAGAATTCATCTTTAAATTATTTGAAGATACGAGATACCACGCAAGGAGTGCAAGTTGAAAACTGTGTTCCGCATCGTTTTCCAGCTGATTTTTTCCGACCCCTTTCAGAATTTTTCTTTCTACATCTTGGAATAAATGGAGAAACTCAAGAAACTTAACGGCCTTCTTCAAGTTCATACAGGCAATATAACATGAGGTTATATAACGAAAAAACGGCCTTTGCTGTCTTATTTTTCTTCTTATACTAAATACAAAATACTATATACCAAATACTATTCTAAATAATCCCCGCTTTTTTCAACGTTGCAAAAGCGCCGTTCTTCGCGATCGTCTTGATTGCTTTAGTAGAAAGCTCAAGGCGGATAGACTTGTTGAGCTCCGGTATAAAAATGCTCTTCTTCTGAAGATTTGGGTATTTTCGGACATTCCCGGTAGGGTTGAACTGCGTCGCGCGGGTTCGGTTGGAGTAGCCCCCGCCCATACGAGATCCTCTTTTTGTAACTGGACATACTTTTGCCATATAAGTAGCTAGGTTACTAGGGAAGAGAGTTACGGTCAAGTAGGCTCTCATGCTATATTTTATTTATGATCCTTTTTGTATGTAGGGCAAACGTAGGAAGAAGTGTGATGGCAGAGGCTCTTTTTAACAAGATGCACAGCACGGAAAATGCAATTTCTGCAGGAACCAAAGTTCAAGACGAGAATGGTAATTCACTCGAAGGTCAGAAGTTGAAAGACCGTACAATGGCGCGACCTGTCATTGATGTGTTGAAAGAAGAAGGAATTGATGTGAGCGAAAATGTTCGTCAAACTCTGACGCTTTCCATGCTTGAAAAAGCTTCTAAAGTTTTAGTAATGGCGGAGAAAGAAACTTTGCCTGATTTTCTTATCGCATCAAAAAAGACAGAATACTGGGATGTGGAAGACCCGAAAGGGAAGTCTCTTGAATTTCACCGACACATAAAAGATGAAATAAAATCTCGGATAAAAAAACTTATCGAAGAGTCGAACCTCTCTTAGGTTTGAATTATTAAATTCAGAATTCTATTTTCTTCAATACTACATACTAAATACCAAATACTATATACTGATCAAATGGAAATTTCTCCTATTTTTAGCCTCATCATTCTCATCATTTCCGTTATTATCCATGAGATATCCCATGGCTATATGGCGCTCCATCTCGGCGACACGACTGCAAAATATGCCGGCCGTCTGACATTAAATCCCATAAGTCATATCGACCCTATTGGTTCGATACTCGTTCCTATTATTACGAGTATCGCAGGTTTCGCTTTCGGATGGGCCAAACCTGTTCCCTATAATCCATATAATTTGAGTGACCAGCGGTGGGGGGAGGCAAAGGTGGCGGCCGCTGGCCCTTTGTCTAACATTGCGATCGCGCTTTTGTTTGGGCTAATTATTCGCTTCGGTGATGGAATTTTATCGCCAACACTCATTCTTCTTATGAGTGTCGTCGTCTTTATCAATCTTATCTTGGCGATCTTCAACCTTGTCCCTATACCCCCGCTTGATGGCTCCAAAATCCTTTTTGCATTTTTGCCATATAACATGAGTCGGTTTCGTCAGGCGATGGAAGGATATTCACTCATTCTTTTCTTTGTTTTTATCTTTTTTCTCTGGAAATTCCTCACGCCCGTTATCTGGGGGCTTTTCAGTCTGATTACCGGTGTTTCGGCCTAAATCTTCGGCAAAAGGTCATAAAACCTACGAAATATTGCTTTTTCTAGCCCTCTGTATTACATTATGTTGCATTGTATTTCAATTGGATAAATGCCTACAATCAATCAACTAATCAAAAGGAAGCGAAAGAAACTTCATGCAAAGCCGAAGGCGGTAGCTCTCATGAAGGGTTTCAATACAATCAAGAACCGACCCCGCTTTTATGTATCTCCTTTCAAACGAGGTGTGTGCGTCAAAGTAACGACAAAGACTCCGAAGAAGCCGAACTCCGCTATTCGAAAGATCGCGAGAGTACGCCTTACAAACGGAATGGAAGTTACGGCCTACGTACCCGGTATTGGACACAATCTTCAGGAACACTCCGTGGTCCTTCTTCGCGGAGGCCGCGTCAAGGATGTTGGTCTTCGCTATACGATCGTGCGAGGAGTACTCGACGCTACTGGAGTAGACAAGAGAATGAAAGGTAGAAGCCAGTACGGAGCGAAAAAGCCCAAGAAAAAATAATGAGAGAAGCGAATATATTTTTCTTGGTCCCTCCCAATTTTCACGAATAAAGATTGTCAAAGTATGAACGTTGCAATAAAAGACAGGAATAATATGTTTAAGAATGTTTCGATAAAATAGGGAGGGGCAAAAGATATAGAACTATAATCATCTAAAAATCATGAGACGAAAAATAAAAAGAAAAAATTTTGTACTTCCTGACGGAGTCTATGAATCGGAAAAAGTTGCGAAGCTTATAAACTACGCGATGTTTTCGGGCAAGAAGAATGCCTCCCGAAAAGTTGTGTATGATGCGTTTGACGCAATTAAGGAAAAGGCGAAAGTCGCAAATCCTCTTGAAATTTTTGATACTGCGTTAAAAAATACGGGTCCTCTTATGGAAGTGAAATCTCGCCGAGTTGGAGGCGCAAACTACCAGGTGCCTATTGAAGTAAAGCCCGATCGCCGCAACGCTCTCTCTATGAAATGGCTTATTGAGGCAGCTCGAAGCAAGAAAGGAAGTTCGATGCACTTAAAACTCGCTGACGAAATAATCGCGGCATCCAAAAACGAAGGAGAGGCCGTACGAAAGCGGGAAAATACTCACAAGATGGCCGAAGCAAACAAGGCCTTCGCCCACTTTGCCTGGTAATTCTACGCATGATTTTAGCGAATTTCTTCGTTGCTTAAGAATTTCGCTTTCTCGCAGTACCAACGTACAGCTTGGTCGCCAAATTCTTTCGCGCCTCGAACTTCATCTAAAATCATGCGTATAATCGACACTATTATATGAATTATCAAAACCAAAAATCAAATTTTTGCAAAAAAGAATTAAAGACGCTTCTCGATAAATTAATTTCAGGAAATTACCATGTTTCTGCGGAAACCGTGTTTCATCATTTGGCGCATACAGGAGTAGACACAGATCTCGATCCAAAACTCAAAGAAACACCAACGCTTGAAGAATTTCTTAAATACAAGTAGTAACTCTCGCTATTCGTATGAGATTTTTACGCGATCTGCACATTTACGCTATAGCGTAAATGTGCAAGGTGAGGCATCATAATTGTATGAAGAGAAAGATTTATTACAAAGGAATGCAGGTAAATCTCCTGGGTATTCCTGTTTGGGGGCGGGGAAAGTCGAGGGTAAAAAAAGAAAATAGAAAGAAGGCATTTTACTACCGAACTTTCCGAGCGTCGGGATCAATAGATCAAAAGAGAGCGCTCATGCTCATGTACGACATTGGTGAAGATATGAAAAAAGAGAGAGACTGGTTTCGAAGACAGCTGCTCAACTACGGTTTCGAAATGATTCAAAAGAGTGTGTGGGTTGGTTCGGCTCCGTTAGACAAAGACTTTGTGAAGTACTTGAATGAACTAGGTCTTGGTAAAAAAATAAAATTTTTTAAATTGGCCAAGGCCTATGACAATCAAATAAATTATTTACAAAATTTGTAATTTACACATTTACGCTATAGCGTAAATGTGTAAATTAGCTCGGGGTATGGTGGGTATGGGCGAGGTGTTTTGTGCGAGCCAGATAAAAAATCCCGCAGTGCGGGATTTTTGTTAAAACTCTTTGGTAAATCGCTCAAGAATCGGCAGCACTTTGTCGAAATGTTTTTTTGCAACGTTTTGCCGCTTTTGATATTGCCGTAATCCCGAAGTTTACTTTGTGCGACTCACGGTGCTTTTCTCGATAAGAAACGTCTGCGATCTGCGCAAGGAGGGCAAGCGCACCGACGAGTATGGCAGGCGGTGTCTCACGTTCGATTTTAGAAATGCGTGGTAGTTCTCCCGAGGAGGTACGTGAGGAGGAGAATATTTGGCAAAAAGTTTGTGCTATTTGGACTTCTTCCTCAATACTGTCTTTCTGTTTAGGGTGCCTTTCAATCTGGGCCTTTGCGAATTCGTCCCACTTGAAATCTCGCCATAGTTTTTTGTCTTCCGGTATCTCTGGATCATTCAAATAACACCTTTCTTACCCCACCTTATCGTAAGTAGGATTGCGGTCAATTGAGAATTTGAATCTTTCGCCTTTTTTGCTTTTTTTGGGCCATTGCGCTACTCTATTGTCTACATTTAACAACGGCTCGCGCCTTTTTATTTATTCGCTGCTATTCGTATCATTCGAATACATTCGTATATTTGTATAATACATGGAAAGAGATTACCCACTAGAAAAAGTAAGAAACTTCGGGATCATCGCGCACATTGATGCGGGAAAGACTACTACGTCTGAACGTATTTTGTATTACACCGGAATGTCGCACAAAATCGGTGAAGTGCATGAAGGCAACACAGTGACTGACTGGATGGAACAGGAGAGGGAGCGAGGCATTACGATTACCGCGGCGGCGATCACGTGCTTTTGGAACCCAAGCTACATGGGTAAGGATTTATCCAAGAAAGTACGTTTTAATATTATTGATACTCCCGGCCACATCGACTTTACTGTTGAAGTGAAGCGGTCGCTCCGTGTTCTTGACGGAGCCGTCGTTGTTTTCGATGGAGTATCGGGCGTTGAGCCACAGTCCGAAACAAACTGGCGCTATGCAGATGAGGGAAAAGTGCCTCGCATCTGTTTTATAAACAAGCTCGACCGAACCGGAGGAAGTTTTGAACGTTCATTCCACTCTATTCTTGATCGACTTCATAAAAACGCTGTCCGCATGCAGATTCCAATCGGTGAAGAGGATAAGTTCGAAGCAGTGATTGATCTTATGAAAATGAAAGCCTTCTATTTCGAAGGCGAAATGGGAATCAATGTCATCGAGAAAGAAATTCCGGCCGACTATATCGAATCGGCAAAAAAATATCGCGCAGAACTCATCGAGAAAATAGTTGAACAAGACGATGACGCTATGACGATGTACCTTGAAGGGAAGGAGGTACCGGTTGATGAACTGAAGAAAATTCTTCGCAAAGCGACACTTGATGTGAAAATCATTCCGGTTTTTACCGGCTCTGCGCTAAAAAATAAAGGAGTCCAACTTGTCCTTGATGCCGTTGTTGATTATCTTCCGTCTCCTCTTGATGTGCCTCCCATGAAGGGGATTGATCCGAGAAACGGCGCCGAAATTCTCCGCCACGCTGATGACAAAGAACCTTTTTCCGCCCTTGCTTTTAAACTCCAATCAGATCCTTTTGTCGGACAACTCACATTCTTCCGCGTGTATTCCGGGACTCTCGAAGCCGGTTCATATATTTACAACTCGACCACTGGCGAAAAAGAGCGACTTTCTCGCATCGTCCGGCTTCAGGCAGATAAGCGTGAAGAGGTAAAAAAAGTATTTGCTGGTGAAATTGCCGCGGCAGTGGGTCTCAAGTTTGCAAAAACCTCTCACACCCTCTGTGACGAGGATAATCCGATTATTCTCGAAAAAATCATATTTCCTGAACCCGTCATTTCTCTTCGGATCGAACCAAAGACAAAAGCCGATCAGGAAAAGATGGGATATGCCATGAAGCGGCTTTCCGACGAAGATCCAACATTCCATATTAAATCCGATGAGGAAACAGGCGAGACTGTCATCATGGGCATGGGAGAATTACACCTCGAGATTATCGTTGACCGCATGAAAAGAGAATTCAACGTTGAGGCGAATGTAGGACGTCCTCAAGTGGCATATAAGGAAACTATCCAAGCTGAAGCAGAAGCCGAACACAAATACATCAAGCAGTCTGGAGGAAAGGGTCAGTATGGTCACGTTAGAATTACGCTCCGCCCTCTTGCGCCTGTTGTTGAAGGAAAGAAAGTCGCAAAGAATATCAAGCGCTACGAAGACTTCGAATTTATCGATTCTATTAAAGGAGGTGTTATTCCACAGGAGTTTATTCCAGCAGTTGAGAAAGGTGTTCGCGAAGCGATGGACAGGGGAATCGTTGCGGGCTACAAGATGACAAATGTTTCTTGCGAACTCACCTTCGGTTCGTATCACGATGTGGACTCGTCTGAAATCGCATATAAGATCGCGGGTTCGCAAGCTTTTCAAGACGCGGCAAAGCGCGCCCGCCCAGTTATTCTGGAGCCGATTATGAAAGTCGAAGTTGTGACCCCGGAGAAATTCATGGGAGACGTTACTGGAAACTTGGGTTCTAAGCGTGCAGAGATTGAAGGAATGGAAGAGCGTGGTATGAACAAAGTCATCAAGGCCAAAGTTCCTCTTTCGGAAATGTTTGGCTATGTTACTTCCCTCCGCTCTCTCACCGAAGGTCGCGCATCATCCACTATGGAGTTTGATCACTACGAGCCAGTACCGAATCACGTAGCCACATCCATTATTGAAGCAAGAAAGTAATTGCTTCGCCGACTTTGTCGACAATTTACCATTAGACCACAATTTCACAATCCGCATGGAAGGCAATTCTTTTTTTTGTGCCTACTACACTATATTCGCCATGGCGGATATAGTGTAGTAGTGGACTCATTGATAGATTTGTATATTTAAAAAATTAAGATTGCCGTGACTAAATCATACCGAATTGCCTTTTAAGGTCGATCTCATTGTCGAATGAATCAGCAATGAGGTAGCGCGCAAAACGTCTCAGTCCATGAAATTCAATAACAAAATCTACGTCCTTTTTGCATTCCCACGGACATATAAAGACCGATTTCTGAAATTCAATAAAACCCATTCTCTTGATGTGAAATCGAAATGCGTCGCGCGATTTTTTCATAGATTGGGGCACGTCGAATAAAAGCAGTCTCCATTTTTTGTCCCATTTTTCCATCCGCGGTATTTCCACTTTTGAGAGATGACGGGTAATCGCCGATATTTTTCCACTTTCATTCAGCGTAATAGTTAGCGTTCTGTCTGCTTTTTCTTTCATTGTGATAAGTTTCGACCGATAAAGGTCATGAATCGAATTATTAAGAGACCGGGCATTTATATTTTTCCATTCTCTCCGCATCTCTTTTACTATTCGGTAGTACCTTTTCGGTGAGTAAGTCAGGCCAAGAGTGAGTCCGCCCAAAAGAAGAAGCAAGATTTTCTCTTGCACGGGACCAATGCGCACCATTTTCTTGGGAACTTTTTCTTCAGTAGTCTTTATTCCCCCTGATTTCATGGTCATAATTATAGCAGAATTATTTTTACAACTACAGTATAGTCGCCATGGCAAAGATACTGTAGTTGTAACGCTTGGTGGTTTTCACGAATGCGTTATATAGATGGACTTGGCAGTTCAACGCGCGGCACAAATAATTTCTTCGTCATGATAAAACTAACTCATATTGAGATCAGTACGCTTTCCCGAGTTGTTTGGGGCGATGAGCCTGTAATCAAACCGCAGAATTCCCCGTCAGTTTGCCGCGGGGATGAATGCGGGGTGAGGAAAAGGGCCGGGGAAACGGGAGTTTCACCGTGGCTGAGAGCAACGAGTTTTCGAGCGTTGAGAACGGAGGAGTTCTCAAAATAAATGAGCTCGCCTAATATACCCCGCCGAGTCTTCGATGGGACAGCTTCCTGCGGGGATAGGACGAGCGATATTTATTGTCTAGCGATACGAGAGAAATGAAAATTCCTATTTTCATTTCCGCCTAGCCCGGCTGACGCCGTCGGCCTATAGGGAGTGAGCGACGACAACAAAAGGTTGAGGTGCGAACACTTGGAGCCCGCCCGTATCGAAACGATACGTTTCGGGCGGGCACCGAAAGACCTTGAGCCCGATGACCATCGGAGCGAAAGGTGTACTGAACGTGTAACGTTTAAAGCCCCTCCCCTCCCTAGGCCGCCCTGCGGCAGGGGTAGGCTGGGGCGGTGTGAGCGAGTCTTCGAGATCCACATGGGTCCAGGGCTCCCGCCCGTACCGAACAGTACCCGCCAGAATGATCCTGATCGGGCTGGCGTTCGGGCGGGTGCCCTGGGGTTTAATACCTTTTATTGCAAGAAGACGGCGTTTGCCGACTATTGTTTTGGGATGTCCGGAACAGAAAGTGCCATTTTTTGCTCTTTGGGATCAAAGAGTGTTATTTTGAATTGGTACGATTTGCCAAGTTCCAATTTTTCACGGAGTTTGTCATCACCTCCGAATTCGGATACGTGTACGAGACCAGCAATTCCTTCTTCTATTGAAGCGAGTGCGCCGTGTTTGTTGTATTTTATTATCACGCCCGAAACCACGTCATCTTTTTTATATTTTTTTGCTCCTTCAACCCACGGATTCGGCTTAAGTGCTTTTACTGAAAGTGAAATTTTACCGTCCTTGATCTCAATGACCTTCACGCGGACATTGTCCTTCACTTTGAAAAGGGTTTTAGGATTTTCGACAAGCGCCCAATCGAGTTCGGAGATGTGCACAAGCCCCTCAAGACCCTCCTCAAGTTTTACGAAGATACCGAAATCGACAATACCGGTAACTTCACCCTCAAGTATGCCGCCGACCACGTATTTTTCGATTATTTTTTCCTTATCTTTTTCTACAGGATTTTTTTCAGAGAAAATAAGTTTTCCTTCCTTAGGAGATGCAGAAATGATAGATACCGAAATTTTCTGGCCGATAAGTTTTTTTAATTCTTCGAGTATTCGGTCCTTATCGCCGTCTTCAACGCGCGGGTAGTGTTCGGTCTTCAGTTGCGAAGCAGGCAGAAATCCCTGGATTCCCTGCCACTCTATAATCAGCCCGCCTTTGTTCGCCTCGGTAACAGGGAGCTCAAGGACTTTTTTCTGTTTGATCGCATCTTCCGCCTCGGACCAGATGAGCGCCTGACGAGCTTCCTTTAGCGACAATTCGAAGTATCCTTGCGGGTGGTTCGTGTCTACGACCTTGGCGGCGATAATGTCGCCCTGGTTCATCTTCTTTATTACGTCTTTTGCGTTTTGATATTCTCGGCCGTAAATAATTCCGGTTCCTATAGGAGAGAGATCAATGTAAACACCCGACTTGTCGATCGTGATAACTTTTCCTTCGACGATATCGCCGAGAGACGGAGGCACGGGACTTCCTTGAAACATCTGGTGGAGCGGGTGCGCCTCATCACCGGAGAGTTCTTTATTTTTTGTCTTTATTTTTTTTGGTTTCTCGACCACTGCGGGGGTCGGTGTGGGATTTATGAGCTTAGACGGGGGAGCGGAAATCGGCAACTGTTCTGTAATCGTAGCGGGAGAGATATCTTTGTCGCTGGTCTGAAGGGCGTCTTTTGTGGCCACTTCTTCTTTTTTTACGGGGGAAGGGTCTCTTCGGAGTTTAAATAATTTCATAATAAACGTAATGGGACAAAGAAATGCTGTCGCTTTCTAATTCGAAGCGCTTCTTCATCAATGCGGGCGAAATTTTGTATTCAGCCGAAGCCGAAAACGGGTTAATTCCGCTCTGGTTGTTAATTACCTTGAAACCGAGCATCTCTCGCCGCTTCATTTCTCAATTCTGATGAAAAATAATGAGATTAGTAAAATTCAATCTCTAACTAACTCTGCAGGGACAGGTGCTTGGCAGGTATTTCTCGTAGTATATGGATTTTTATTGAAAGCGCAATTGCCTCCGGTTTCGAGTGGTTTCGAGTGGACTATTGTGATCCATTAAAATTTGGTATGATTTCTGACATGATCGCAACCTATTTAGGAGCGGAATTTTTTAAACTGCAACACGGCGAAACGGTTGTCGCTTTTAATCCGCCGTCTAAGGAATCAAAACTCAAATCTTCAAGATTTGGGGCTGACGTTGTTTTTGTTACGTTACATGATTCTGACATGAACGGAAGCGACACCCTCGGATTCGGGGACAGGCAGGGCTTTTTGGTGGACGGTCCCGGTGAATATGAGGTCAAAGGGATTTTTATAAACGGATTTATTTCCGAATCAATGTACGGCGGTAAGAAGAGGATCAACACGATATATCGTCTGACGCTAGATGGGATGGAAATTTGTTTTCTCGGCGCGCTTTCCGGAGAAATTGACAAAAAAATAATCGAGGATCTCGATACAGTGGATATCTTGTTTGTTCCGATTGGGGGAGAGGGGGTGCTTGATCCTGCGTCTGCATACAAGACCGTTTTACAATTGGAGCCGAAAATAGTTATTCCAATGCACTATGGCGAGATTGGCGGAGGCGATGCGCTGAAGCGTTTTCTCAAGGAAGGAGGAAGTGAGAAAGCGCAACATGTCGAAAAACTGACCGTTAAAAAGAAAGACATCGAAGGTAAAGAAGCCGAAATAATTGTCATAGATCCCGCTTAAGACAATGCATAAGTTTATTCAAAATATTCACAAAAAACCAGAGCATACGAGACGGCGTATTGCCGGAATCTCTTCGGTCGCTATTTTTCTTTTAATTCTTGGGGCATGGGTGGCTACCGTGCCCGGGCGGATAGCGAGGATTAACGGTTCGGCGCCCGCTATCGTCGAAGGGGAATCTCCTCTCCAAAATCTTCGCGCAAGCGTTAAGGATGGATTTCAGAGTATACGTGATGGTTTCTCGCAATCTGCCGGCACATCAGGTGATTTTAACGATTCTTATAGTTCAGAGGACGAGGCGACTTCATCCGATGCCGTCATTTTGGAGGATGAAAATTCAGCATTTTGATAGGAGATAGTTTTTGACGTGCATTGAGAAGGAAGGTGGCGGCTACCCTGATATTTTGTTACAATAAGAAGCACGTATGGCTGACAAAAAGAAACCTGATTCTGAGGGTGTTCCCGCTGTGCCGCCGCCACATCAAAATGTTGTAGCGCGAAATATCAGTACGGAAATGCGCGAATCGTATCTTGATTACGCGATGTCGGTGATTACCGCGCGCGCTCTTCCGGATGTGCGTGACGGACTGAAACCGGTGCACCGCCGAATTCTTTTTGCAATGCATGAAAAGGGACTGACGGCGAGCGCAAAATTCCGAAAGTCCGCTGTGGTGGTCGGAGATGTGCTCGGTAATTTTCACCCCCACGGCGATGTGGCAGTGTATGACTCCATGGTCAAGATGGCTCAGGATTTTTCGATGCGTTACCAGCTGGTTTTGGGACAGGGAAACTTTGGAAATGTCGATGGTGATCCTCCTGCCGCTATGCGTTACACGGAAGCAAAAATGTCCAAACTTTCCGCAGAGCTTTTGCGCGATATTGAAAAGGAAACAGTGGAGTGGCGTGCAAATTATGACGGCACCAGAAAAGAACCTACCGTCTTGCCAGCCGCTGTCCCGAATCTTTTATTGAATGGAACTTTGGGAATTGCCGTCGGGATGGCAACCAATATTCCTCCGCACAATTTGCGCGAAGTCGTGGACGCGACGGTGCACCTTATTGAAAACAGCGACGCTACCACGGAAGACCTTCTGAAATTCGTAAAAGGACCCGATTTCCCAACCGGCGGGACTATGTTTGGCGAACAGGATATTCATCACGCATATGCGTCAGGACGCGGCGGCGTCGTCGTGAGGGGAGACGCGGAGATTGTTGAAACGAAGTCTGACACTTATCAGATCGTCATTACCTCCATTCCGTATCGTGTGAATAAAGCCGATCTCATTATGGCCATTGCGGAGCTGGTTCGCGAGAAAAAAATAGAGGGTATCAAAGGGCTTCGTGACGAGTCAACTCGCGACATTCGGGTTGTAATTGATTTGAAATCCGGTAGCTATCCGCAGAGCGTTCTAAATTATTTATACAAGCACACACAGCTCGAAGAGACATTTCATTTCAATACAGTGGCGCTTGTTGACGGTGTGCCGCAGACGCTGTCGTTGAAGAGCGTGCTTTCGGAATTTGTAAAGCATCGCCAGACTGTCGTCCGTCGCAGGACGGAATATGATCTTCGCAAGGCCGAGGAGCGCGAGCATATTTTGCTTGGACTCAAGAAAGCGCTTGATCATATTGACGAGATCATAAAACTTATAAAAAAATCGAAAGACGCGCCCGAAGCGCACGCGAATTTGATGAAGCAGTTTCGGTTTTCTGATAAACAGGCCCAAGCGATTCTCGACATGAAGCTTCAGCGGCTCGCGGGGCTCGAGCGCAAGAAGATTGAGGACGAATTGAAGGCCATTCAGGAACTGATTGAGAAATTGAAAGCGCTTCTTGCGAGCGCGAAGAAGATCCTGGGCGTCATCAGAGACGAACTTGTCGAGATAAAAGATAAATATGGTGATGACCGTAAGACAAAAATCGTACGTTCTGGTGCCAAAGATTTTTCACCGGAAGACGTTATTCCTGACTCCGAAAGCGTTTTGGTGCTGACCGCCGGAGGCTATATAAAACGAACCGCGCCCGATGAGTATAAAAAACAAAAACGGGGCGGTGTCGGAGTGGTTGACCTCGATACCAAAGAAGAAGATTTTGTCCAGCACTTTGTAACGACAAATGCACATAGCGATCTTTTGTTTTTTTCCGATACGGGCAAGGCATACCAGATGAAAATGTACGAGATTCCGGAAGGACGTCGCGCGACAAAAGGAAAATCCATTATGAATTTTCTCCAGCTCTCGCAGGAAGAAAAAATAACATCCGTTCTGCCGATGCCGAAGGAAGTCAAAAAATCGGGATTGTCTCTTATGATGATCACGAAAAACGGCGTCGGTAAGCGCGTCGTCGCGGAAAATTTCCACGATGTTCGTCGTTCAGGACTTATCGCAATTAAGCTTGATGAAGGAGACGAACTTATGACAGTTAATTTTGTTGACCGCGGAGATGATATCATCGTCGCAAGCAAGATGGGACAGGCTATACGCTTTAAAGCTGACGGAATAAGGGAAATGGGCAGAAATGCGGCAGGTGTAAGAGCGATGAGGCTTTCGAAGGGCGATTACATTGTCGGCGCCGATGTTATAAAAAAAGAGAATAAAGACTGCTCGTTTCTCGTCGTTATGGCGAACGGATACGGCAAAAGGACTGCGCTTTCCGAGTACAAGACTCAAGGTCGCGGTGGTTCGGGAATTAAGACCGCTAAGGTTACGGCAAAGACGGGTGATGTTATGGCGTCGCGCGTTGTGTTGGATGCCGAATCGGAAGAACTGGTCGCGATTTCAAAGAAGAGCCAGGTCATACGCCTCGACATAAAGGAAGTGCCACTTCTTGGCCGCCAAACCCAGGGAGTGCGCATTATGAAGCTTCGGGAAGGCGACAAGCTTGCTTCTGCCGTTTGTCTCTAGACTGAAAAGACGAAAGTAAAACCACACCCACCACAAAGGTTCGACCTTTGTATTAATTTGCCCTGTAATTGAGCCATGAATTCAAACACGCTTCATAATCTCGAGGTGTATCAAAATACTTCGGCAATCCATTTTTATCAATTATTTGCCCCTCGATTCTCTCCAATCCCGTGAAATCAAGATAACTCGAAGGTCCATAATTAGATAAAAATCGCTTCGCGCGCTCCGCGTCAATGATTCCTTTTTCCTTCCAATGCGGTTCTATTATTTTTACTGGGTTGAGATGTATGTATGAAATAATATATTTTAGATATTCATCATTGTTGACGTGTTCGGCTTTGAATTTCCCCTGAAATAATGCACCGCTCCTTTCGTGATTGGCGTTAAAAAAAAGTGTGTAGCCCGTGAGTATTTTTTGCATGAACTTGCTAATACCTCCGTGTGAAACTTCTTTCAGTAATAAATGAAAATGATTTGGCATTAGGCAGTAGGCGCAAATCGATACAAGTTTTTGTGTTGTCGCGATGACACCAATCTCTTTTAGCGATCTGCCTTGTTCGCGCATGTTCGCGGACTCGGATCTATTACAGATGTACAGGAGCCCCAAAAATCTATCTATTTCCCTTTGATTATTAAATACATTTCTCTTTTCCGTGCCTCTATTATAAATATGATAATATTCATTGGCCGCAAAAATAGCTTTTCTCATTGCTCTATTCTACAAAGGTTCGACCTTTGTGCAAAGGTCGAACCTTTGTAGAAAGAACCTTTGTAGAAATTCCTACAAACCATACTCTCAAGCATGCCAACTCTCAAACATGTTGGCTCTCAAGTATGTAAGCTCTCCAGCATGTTAATAACTAAAGCGATAAATTCTCCGCTATGTCTTATAATTACAAGCAATTCTCGTTTCTAGATTCTGAATCCTGGAAGCGAGATTCTATCCGTGGCATTTAGCGATCCGCAAAAAATCATCGGTCTCATCGGTCTTAAACATGGCGAACATGTGGCTGATTTGGGTTCGGGATCCGGTTTCTATTCTCTCTTTGCGGCAAAAGCGGTAGGTCCGCAGGGGCGAATCTATGCGATTGACGTGCAGAAGGACTTGCTAGGTAAACTTAAAAGCGAATTGCAGAGACAGCATGCAACAAATGTGGATGTCATCGAAGGAGATGTTGAACGCGTCGGCGGGACGGCCTTAAAAGCGGGAAGCGTAACAACTGCGATCGCGGCGAATTTATTGTTTCAAATTGAAGACAAAGAAAATTTTGTTTTAGAGGTCAAACGTATACTCGGTCCCGGCGGCCGGATAGTCGTAGTGGACTGGAGTGATTCATTCGGAGGCATAGGTCCGGCCAAAGAGGCGATATATCCGCTAGACAAGGCAATTCAACTATTTGAAAAAGCCGGGTTTGCCGATGCTGAAATTCTGCTTGCCGGGGACCATCATTACGGCTTTGTCATGAGAAAAAAACAATGACTCGATTTCAGCTGATTTTATTGGGAATATTTGCGTTTTTTATCATTTTTGCCGTGATTATTTTTTCCGCCTCGAAGGGCGGCAGTTCCGTGGGAGAATCGACTGTTAGTGTGTGGGGCACTATGAGCGTGGAAGCATTTAACGCCGTCTTCGGAGAGTCTTCTTTGGCGGGCGACGATAGCATTCGCGTTACATATCGTTCGATATTGCCGGACGTTTTTGAACAGACACTGACGGAAGCTCTCGCGATAGAGCAGGGCCCCGACTTATTTTTTGTTACGAATGCCAGTTTAATAAAAAACCGAGAGAAAATTTTCTTTTTACCGTTCAAATCATATCCGGAGAGAATTTATAAGGACACATACATCGAGGCGGCGGAATTATTTTTAGATGACGATGGCCTTTACGCGATTCCTTTTTTGGTAGATCCAATTGTCATGTATTGGAATCGAGATATTTTCTCCGAAGCGGGTCTATCAGAACCGCTTCGGTATTGGGATGAGCTTTTTAATTTATCACAATCGTTAACTCGCTACGACGATAGATTCAACATCATACGGGCGACGACAGCGCTCGGAGAATATGAAAATATCACTCACGCAAAAGACATTTTTGCCGCGATGGTACTTCAGACAGGGAATAAAATTGTCGAGCGAAAGTTCGGACAATATGTATCAACTTTAAGCGAGCGGTATAATTATCCAGAAGCGCCCGCGGTGTCCGTACTACGATTTTTTTCAGACTTTGCCAATCCGACAAAAAGCGCTTACACATGGAATCGCTCGCTTCCCCAATCAAGGGACCATTTTATAGCGGGCGACCTCGCCCTCTATTTCGGTTTCGCTTCGGAGATTGAGAGCATTCAGCAAAAGAATCCTAATCTCAATTTTGATGTTGCCGGTTTTCCTCAATTGAGGCAGGCGGCGACCTCCCGCACAATGGTCAGAATTACAGGTCTTGCAATTTCTCGCCAATCGCCAAATACCTCCGCCGCTTTTACAACGGCGCTCGCGCTTTCTTCCGGCGGTGCGCAAGCGGCCGTTGAGACAGAACTGATTTTTCCTTCTGTTGAGCGGAAGAAGGCGTCGAGTCTCCACGAGAAAGCATTTCTCGACACTTTTTCTAAATCTGTTCTTATAGGTCGAAGTTGGTATGATCCCGATCCGGTGTTGACTGACCGTATTTTTGAGCAAATGGTGGAGGGCGTTGTAACAGGATCGTCTGACGTGGCGAGCGCAGTTGGGAGGGCTTCGGCTGAAATTGAGGCGGAATTTAGATGAAAAAAATATTTTCTAAAAAATCTCTCTTTTTCTTTCTTATGGTTTTTTTTCTGCTCGGCGTGATTTTATGGAGCGAAACGATTTTTGCACAATCACTACAACCAAACTGCGAGGGGAGGGCGTGCACTTTCTATGAATTTCTAGCTTTTGTCAGGCAGGTCATGAATTTCCTCATGCTCTTAGCCATTCCCATAGCGGCCGCTCTAATTGCTTGGGCAGGAGTAAAAATTCTGTTCGGCGCGGGGAATCCCTCGAAACTCTCTGAAGCAAAAGAAATGATGGGAAAAGTGGCTCTCGGGTTCTTTTTTATGCTCGCGGCGTGGCTCATTGTCTTTACGATTACAAATCCTATTTTGAAAGATAAATATAATGTTCAACAGCTCGAAAAATGAATAAAATCAATAAAAACGCGTTACGCCGGTTATTATTTTTTCTCGCATCACTTGCACTCTTTTTTGCGCCGCGCATAGTCTTTGCAAACGACCCGCGAATCTTGCCGAATCCACTAAAGGGTGATCCTGAAAGTATCACCAAGCTATTAGAGCTGATTTTGGAAAATATTATAATTCCGGTCGGCGCAGTTATTGCGGTACTTGCCTTTATTTATACGGGATTTCGCTATGTTTTAGCTCAAGGAAGGCCGGCCGAACTTGAAAAAGTGCACAAGATGTTCTTCGGTGTTGTTATCGGCACGCTTATTATTCTGGGTTCACTCGTCATTGTAAAAGCGCTTGATGCCACCATTAGGCCTTTTCTTAACACCTCGCTCGATTCCGGCATTCATCTTGGCATTGCAACTGGGGTCTCGCAAGAAGCGCTACTTGCCCAAGCGACTCCATCGTCAGACCAAATTTTGTTTCCTTCGACGGATTTGAACCAGCCGAGGCCGCTTGAGCCCGACACTCTTTATCCGGGAGGTAAATATATAGACAGTGGCGGCTCCATCGAATCAGGTGGTACCATCGACTGTTCCGGACAGGAATTCGATGTTGTTGCGGGTGGCGATGACGCGCACCGAAGTCAGAGCACGGTAGAGTTTGATGATTGTGTAACAAGCGCGGGTGGCACGGTCGGCGCGGGTGGAATAATCGGCGGCGGAGGAATTATTTCGACTGTGGATCCAGGTCAGTCATCGAGCCAGAATGTTACAAATCCCGGACGCGTAACTGATTTTTCCTCATTTGTCGGTTTTTTGATTGCATTTATCGAAATACTTATCCCAATTATCGCAACTCTCGCGCTTCTCGCTTTTTTTTGGGGAGCCGGCAAATTCATATTGAAAGCCGGAGACATGAAGGAAATTGAAAATGGCAAAAAACTTCTCATTTGGGGACTCGTCGCTCTTTTCGTGATGGCATCTATATGGGGGATATTGAGATTTTTTCAGGTAGACTTATTTACGGGAGCATTTGGTATTCCGTTGCTCCCTGAATGATTTATTCTATGCTCAATCTGTTAAAAATTTTTCTAGTTTTGGCCATCATTCTGCTTAACCCCAGGCGAGCAGGCGCCGCGGGTTTGTTTGATTCGTTGAGAGAATTTCAAAATCTTCTCTCACTTTTGATACCGATTTCATTCATGCTCGCGCTTATTTTTTTCTTCTGGGGCGTAGTCAAATTTATTGCGTCGGCAGGAAGCGAAGAGGCGAAGACTGAAGGTAAAAATATCATGGTTTGGGGCGTGGTCGTGCTTTTTATTATGTCGTCCGTCTGGGGTATAGTCGAGTTTTTCCAAAGAGATTTGCTTGGAACGGTCCCAAGCCGTATTGAGACCATTGAGAAAAAAGGTACAAGCGGTTCGGATTCTGGGTTACGGAGATCCGGCTGGTGAAAATGAAAAGCAGATGGCGTGGACTATGTTTTAATTTCTTTCCGCAAACACAATGAAAAAAATCATATGTTTTTTATGCGTGTTAGGAGACGTACCTGCGATCGCTTTAGCACAGGAAACCGAAAGCCAATCAAGCGATCTCGAGGCGGTGACGGCGTTGCTCCGAATTCTTTTCGAGAATGTTATACCCCTCCTCTTTCTCATTGCGATCAGTGTCTTTTTTTGGGGGTTAGTGCAATTAATTGCCTCCGCAGGTGATCAAGGCGCCGCATCTTCTGGCAAGAATCTTATGATTGCAGGTGTTGTTGCGCTTCTCGTCATGTCGTCGGTCTGGGGAATATTGGCTTTTATCGGTTATGCTGTTGGATAGTCGCAAGAGGCTAAGTCGGAAATGGTGTCTGGCCTCATTATGAGCCCCCGTCCGCTGGCGGAATCAGTGCTCCGTAATATCCACAGTGGCGTTTGTAGTGCGAGTCTTTTTCTCGTAGTATTATCGTAAATTTACCAAAGCCCATAAAGGCAGGTGACTGGCATTGATGCCAGCACCATCTTTCGAAAGGCCGGTGAAATATATTATTAATAGCACTTTATTACATGAAAAAAGTTTTACTAACCTTGTCATTGGCTTTCGTTCCAGCTGTAGCGTCGGCTCAACAGGTACTCGGCAATATCAATAATCTTGTTGTGACCGCCGGCAACATTCTTCGCTCTGTTATTCCAATTTTATTCGTTCTAGCTCTCATTGTGTTTTTTTGGGGACTTATCAGATTTCTCACTAAAGCAGATGACGAAGAAGCGAAGGCAAATGGGCGACGCCTCATGGTCTGGGGAATTATCGCGCTCTTCGTAATGGCATCGGTTTGGGGACTCGTATCATTCCTTGGCGATGCGGTAGGAATTGATCAGGGCCAAGACATCCCTGCGGTTCCAGGCGTCTCTCCTCGCGCTGGCGCTCGATAATAGGTTAAATGTCAATTGCGCCCTTCCTCAACAAGCTGAACGAGTACATACTGAATCCGCTAATTCTTCTCATGTTTGCGGTGGCGTTGCTCGTGTTTTTTTGGGGACTTCTGCGTCTTATCTGGTATTCGGATAGTGATGAGGAGAGGGACACGGGTCGCAGGGTAATTGTATGGGGGATTGTCGGAATGCTGATTATGATAAGCGTCTACGGCATTATCAATCTATTGCTTTCCACATTCGGTATTTCAACGCCTGACTATATCCGATAACACAAGATTAAAAACGCCCCTCACGAGGGGCGTTCTTGGTTTTTCGAAAAGAAAAAAGAGCAGACGCGGGTCTGCTCTTTGTGTTTGGCGAATCATCGCCGAAGAACTTGTTAGCGCCCTTGAAGATACGAGATCTTCAAGGGCATTTCCAGTGTTGGCGGCACTTTTTTGTCGTTCAGAACCGTTTCGGTTCCGATGTAACCGCCCTTTCCGTCTGGATCGGGGACTAGATAAAACTCCCCGCAATATTCAAGACCAGTTTGCCTCCATTTACCGCGGAGGGACCGGTCTTTGTTCCATGTATAGATTTTCTTTTGTCGCCCGTAGAACATTAGGTCTACTTGGACATTGAAGTCCATCTGGCCGTCTTCGTCCCTGAAACTCGTTACCGGCATCCAAACGCCAGTATCTTTGTAAGGGAAGTTGGTGGCCCCATAAGGCTCGAAGAATGCGCAGAACATCTTTTTAGTCTGCGCCGCGTCGGGCTCTTCGAGCCACGCAGTTCCTGTGAACATTGCGAGAATCAGAAACCCGAGCTGAAGTACGAGGCCAACAATGAAGAACCAGCCGAAGAAGATAGCAACTCGTACCAGGAAGCTCTTCTTTGGTTTGCCTGCGGTTGCGGGTGTCGTCGCACCGGGTCGAGCCTGTGCTGTAGGCGCCGAAGGCGTAGATGGATTTGCTCCAGGCGCCGGCTGTGTGTTTGGTGAGGGGGGTGGGCTTGGTGGATTCGGAACTGCCGGTTGATGGCTTTGTTTGCCGCGTTTCCAAGCTAGGAATGCCAACAACCCGAAGAGTGTCGGCATTAACACAGCGAGCACATACAGTGCGGACTTTACAGCAACGGAGTCGCTTAAGAGAAGTCCCCTTAAGAGAAGTCCCAGTGCCCCTATCGCTGCCACGGCCGCTGTAATTCCCAGGAACACTTTAACGGTTCGTTTAACGGTTCGATTCATTTATTCTTGTCTCCTTGCCGTCTATTTTTGTCACGCTGGTCTTCCGTCTTGGGTTTGTCTGGTGCCGGGACCGTCTGTCCGAGAAGCAACGAAGGATTGCCTCCAAGGGCGAGGGTGTTCAGGTTACCATCGCCAAGGTTTCCGGACACGCGAATTGCTCTTGCGTTGTCGTTAGCCGCATTCAGCGCTTTGATCTGGTCCAATTCACCGCGGGCTACGGCCGTTAAGGCCTTGCTTCGCGCTTCACCCATTCTTTCGACCTGATAAGCTTCGCCGTCAGTCCTTACCTTGAGTGCCTCAGCTGCTCGGCGTGCTTCGTATTCAGCCGTAGATGCAGCTTGAATCGCTTCTTTTCGGCTTCCTGCAATGTCGATTTTCAGGATGTCGATCGAAACGATTTTTACGCCATAGAGTGTTATGATTCCGTCGTCTCCCTCGTTCAGATCTCTGATGTAGGCACTAATCGCGGATTTATCCCCAGCTTCCTTTTCAGAAATGACGTCCATGTATCCTTTGTTGCCCACATAGTGACGGGTTCTTGTCACGACCCTGTTCACTACCTGCGTCAGCCAATTTCCTGATGGTAAGGATCCAAACAATGCTTTGCTTGCGTTTACCAGCTCGATTGTTGCGAGGAGCTCGATGTCGAGCGGGAGTCCTTCAACTTCTTTTTTTTCTGGAGTTGTTTTGTCGTCGCCTCCCGTTTCCGCAGCTCCTACCATTACTGGGTAAGGATAGCGGTGGAAAATCACCTTAGATTTTTCGTCTCTGGCAATCATCTGGTACGACGTTTGTCCTTGAGGCATGACTAGTTTTAGCCAATGGAAGTCGTATTCGAGAATCCGCCAGATAGGTGTAATAAATACTGCGCCTATGCCGACAAATCTGAATGGACCGACAGAAGGATGGGTTTTCCACTCCTTTTTATCGATATCGCTGAGTTGCTCGAAATCCGCTATGGACAGGATCGCTCCCGTCCTCGGATGAATTCTAAAACCACTGATGCTTCCAAAGTAATATGAGGCTTCGTCGCCTCGCATGACCACTTTCACAGCACCTTGCTGCGAAAATGAAAAGAAGTAGTCTTCCTTTGCAAGGAGCCAAGCTCCGAGCAGGATTGTTCCGAAGAGAAACAGCAGGATAATACCTGCTAGTAAAAAGTTCATATTTACCTTTTCTTTTGTTCGTTTGTTTTGTTGTCAAAAAACACTTCGCGAATTATATCATGTTTAAGTACAAAGTCAAGTAAAATAAGGGCTAAGTAGGGGCGTTTTCTTGTGGGCGGGAGGACTAGACCCTTACAGGGTCGGTACACCTTCTGTTTTCTTCTCGTGAAGCACTCAAGAAAACTATCAAAGGTCTTCAAGTCCTTACAGGACCTGTACACCTTTTGGCTTTCGGAGACTCGAGCTCAAAAGGTCTTGCGAAACTCCAAGTATTCCTTTCTCACCTCACGAAAGCGCTCCCAGCGCTTTCTTCCCGTCCAGCATAAAACCGGTTACGCGGTTTTATTGTGGGCGGGAGAGACTTTACCAAGAACATTTTTTGTCGTCGCCACTCCAAAAAATTTCTCGGTCCTGCTTACGCGACCCATTCTTCTGAATGGGTGCCCGCCTTCGCTTTCAAGTCCTCTCCCACCCCTACAAAATCAAACACACCAAAGCTTGCGCTTCGGTGTGTAAGATTTTGTGGGCGGGAGAGGACTTGAACCTCCATGCCTTGCGGCACTTGCTCCTAAGGCAAGCGTGTCTGCCATTTCACCACCCGCCCAGTGGGATAATACTAAACAAAGATCAAGGGACAGGCAAACGTCCGCCTCACATCATTTCTGGAATGTCTCAAGATGCAAATTATTGGCATCACTAAAATCGTCCAATAGTGTACGATATATCGTACACTATTGGACGATTGGGTAACTAAATTCTTATCTCCTGCCAGATCTTGTTTTACCTTCGAGATCGTCAAGAACTCTGTTTAGAGACTTAAATTTTGCATCAAATGGAATACGAACCAAACCCAAGATAAACTGAGCGATTTTCGAGGCAGGATTTGTCTTGCTAATAAATTTGAGTGATGAGGGAAATCTATTGTTTACGATGCCCAACTCATACCGACTAACTGTAGAGGGACTCATTTTTAGTATGGAAGCTATCGCATGGGTAGGATATTTTTCAGCGATCATATGAATTAATCCCAAGCGCTTCAGCAGCATTTTCTTTTCTGTTTCTGTTAGAATTTCACTCAAAATCGCCTCGCGTCTGGGATCCTGAAGTAACAACGAAAAGTAGCTCGTCAGCTTCTCCTTTTTGTCGGTAGGTATGCTTTTTTTTGAAAGATGAGGCATGTAATGTATTTGATCATCAATACTTAAATAATACTATTAGTGTACGATATATCGTACACTAATACGAGTTGTGGATTAAGCGGAAAATAAGCTAAAGAAATTGATGTCATATTGAATTCTAGTAGAGGTGCTCCGGCATATGCTATGGACGCAAAATTCGCTTTGCGAGTAATGATGTGGCCACAGATATTTCGCTCGTCGTCCTAGAGCGTTCGAGCGAACGCTTGGACTAGCTCACTCGCGAATTTCCGCGAAGCCTCCCGGCACGATTTACTAATCGCCCGCCTCGCGGCCTCACGTGCTCGCTCGGCATCGCTGCGGCTCGCACATGTACGAAAAAATCTCGAGTAGTCGAGATTTGTTTCGTCATGTGCGCCCAGCAGGATTCGAACTTTACGAGTTCGGTACACCTCTTCTGTTTTTTGTTCGCCAGGATGCTCCAAAAAACCATCAGAGGTTTTCAAATCCTCACGCATGTGCTTCCAGCACATGCTCTGGGCGCAATACGAGCTTCGCTCGTTTTATTGTGCGCCCAGGAGGATTTGAACCTCCGACCAACCGCTTAAGAGGCGGATGCTCTACCAACTGAGCTATGGGCGCATATTTAGATAACGGGAATACTCTAGCAATTTTTTTCATTTCTGCCCAATCTAATTTTCTTATTATCAATTGAACGCATGTGAATTTTAAATTATTGTGTGGGCCAGGAGGGAATCTTTCATTACATGAACGGTATAGTCTTCATATCGTACTCGTGGAATGGGCCAAGCCCCGATTGTGCTCAATCGCGTGCGATGTATTCAGACTTTTCGATCCCCTCCACAGAAGCTACTCGCTTCTTTTGCCACTGCACTTCGTCTGTGGGCCAGGAGGGAATCGAACATTACATGTTCAGTACCCCGATTGGATTTTTTGCTCGTCGCAACGACTTCAAAAAATGCTCAATCGGCCTTCGATTCCCATACGGAAGCGTCCCACGCTTCCTCTGGCCCATAGTCCCACTGCGCTCGTTTTGTGGGCCAGGAGGGAATCGAACATTACATGTTCAGTACCCCGATTGGATTTTTTGCTCGTCGCAACGACTTCAAAAAATGCTCAATCGGGCTTCGATTCCCATACGGAAGCGTCCCACGCTTCCTCTGGCCCATAGTCCCACTGCGCTCGTTTTGTGAGTATTTACGACACCTTCATAACCTATATTAGCAGAAATCGGGGCTAATTACCCCTTCACGCACCCCTTCACTCGCTCACTCTCGGCTTGAAGGGGTAGCTTATTCAATTTCCCTTTCAAATACGGGACTTTTTGCCCCTTCACTCCTCGCAAAAACAAACCCGACTTAAGGTGGGTTGCTCCGCTCCTCGCCGCCGGGGAATGATGGCGGCTCGTCGCTACGCAAATCGCGGGGCTATCCTCGTCTCGTGCCTCGGCCTTCTCCTTCCGTCCTGCTGTTTCTTTTTGCTCGTCGTGGGGGGGTAAATCGTGATTGGAAAAATAACTCAAGGCCGTATGGCCGAGAAAAAGTTATTTTTCAAACCAATTTTTTAATTTTTCTTCAACGATATCGCGCGGAGTAGAGTATCGCTCCCGCGATATTCTCAAAACTGTTTCTCGTTCGGCCTCCGTTCCTTTCGGTTTCAAGGGTGGGAAGGTAACAGCAGAGAACGCGTGAGACATTTTTCCGTCTATGAGAAGACGCAGAGCCATATGATGATTATCCAAGTGCTCCAAGTCTTCGCTCGTAAATACTGGCTTCATTTCCTCCGCCAACTCTTTGGCGTCGTAACTACCCATGCGGAAAGCAAGGATAGTGCCCACATTGCCAAAAACAGCGTGCTTTATGGCCTCCGGTAGCTGATAGAGGTATTGATGGGCAATATTGAGATTAAGGCGGTATTTAC
>Ga0209542_10002390_pt1 | contig 42079 bp, 48 predicted proteins | sample RifCSPhighO2_01_FD_184028 | JGI IMG/M metagenome (GOLD analysis project Ga0209542, IMG submission 184028) | Soil microbial communities from Rifle, Colorado - Rifle CSP2_plank highO2_0.1 (SPAdes) (version 2) | ecosystem: Environmental > Terrestrial > Deep subsurface > Rock core/Sediment ... | reverse complement strand
AATATTGTTTCCGCCGGCTGGCATGTAGTGCAAGGCCAGGTTATCGGCTATGTCGGCTCCACCGGCAAATCCACCGGCTGCCATGTCCACTTTGAAGTCCGAGGGGCCAAAAATCCATATTAACCTCACAACATTAGAGACTTCTTAATATCTCCCTCGCCGCTATTCTGTCGTCAAAAGGAATTTTTTTGCCGTTGGCTATCATCATTGTTGACTCGCTCCCTTTGCCGGTAATTATCACGATGTCCCCTTCTTTGGCCAGACTGATGCCTTTTTGTATCGCTTCTTTTCTGTCTATAATTTTCCAAAGTTTTGAGTTTTGAGACCTGCCTGCCGGCAAGGCTGGTTTGAGATTTGAGATTGAAAATCCTGAAAAAATATCTTCAATAATTTTTTCGGGATTTTCGTCGTACGGGTCTTCGTTGGTCAGAATTATTTCATCGCAATATCTTTCGGCGATTTTGCCATATTCCGGCCTTTTCCATTTGTCTCGACCTCCGCCAGTCGCCCCAAAAATACAGATGAGCTTCGCGCCAGCCGACAATTTTGGCTTTAAACTTTTATAAACCGCTTCCATAGAATCGGGCGTATGGGCGTAATCCACGATAACTTTGAAATTCTGGCCTTCATCAATCAACTCCATCCGGCCGGGCAAACTTTCAATGTTTTCCAAAATTTTTCCGGTTTTTTCCTCGTCAATTCCGTAAATTTCCGCCGTCTTAACGGCCGCCGCCGCATTGGCGACATTGAAGTCGCCCCATAATTTTAATTTAAGATTTTTATAATCCCCCGCCGAGTAAGTTATCTTGTTTTTGGCGGGAACATTATAAAATTCTTGAAAATATTTATCGTCTTTGTTTATGACGTGATTATTTTTTACGTATTCAAAAAATTTCAGCTTGTATTTTTTATAATTTTCAAAAGAGCCGTGCGCTTCTATGTGTTCCGACGCCAGTTTGGTGAAAACCGCCGTATCAAAGTTTATAAATCGGTGCCGATTTTGAAGAACTCCCTGCGAACTGACTTCCAGAACGACGAACTGACAGTTGGCTTTTACCGCTTTGGCAAGAAAAGATTGGGTGGCAAACCGGCCCGGCATTGTCATTTTCAGGCTGTTGGGCCATTCTTTTTCGGCGATTTTGAATTGAATGGTGGAAATAGCCGCCGTTTTGTAACCGACGCCTTCCAAAATCCGACTTAAGAAATAAACGATGGATGACTTCCCTTTCGTGCCAGTCACGCCTATCACCTTAATTTTGCGCGAAGGAAAACCGTAAAAAATCGCCGCCAAATACGCCAACGTCAAATGATATGCCGGTTGGAAAAATTCAAAAACCGTCTTGGGAATTATTTTACGGCCAATGTTTAGAAGCTTTTCCATTTTGCGGGATAGGAGAATCGAACTCCTGACCTCAGTTTGGAAAACTGATATTATACCATTTAACTAATCCCGCGAATTAAATCAAACTTCGGCAACAAATGTGCAACACCGAGTGTTGCACATTTGTTGCCGAATCATTGCTCTTCCCCGCCGCATCCGCCGCAGACTCCGCACGCATCCGAATCCGGATTAAATTTATGCTCTGCGTCTTCAGTTGTTTCTTCTTCTGTTTTCTTTTGTTCTTCGTCTGCCATATTTTTAAAAATTTTATTAAAATTAATAATTATTTGACCTTTTAAACAAATCTTTCAACCCTTTATTTATACAACCAATCAAGCAAAAGTCAAAAAAGAAAAATTAAGGGGTGATGGAAACATCACCCCTTTTTGTTTTTTTATCAACCATTAAACCCTGCTGATTATTTTTATTGAACCCTTTAGAGCAATTATCCTGTCTTCAATACTTCCAAAAGGATCAACAAATTCTCCTCTAAAAATTTCCTTTTTGTTTGTATCCTCTCTTCTTTCTTCGTCTACTTGTTCCTTTGTCTCCATATTTATATCTTCAATCAACTCTTTAGAGTTGGCTAAAGTTCCATCTATCTTTTTTATCTTTTTCGTCCCAATAATGAAACTTAGGTATTTTTTTACCGTATCATCAGGTAAAATTACATAACCGCAAATCCTTTCCACCAAAAAAACTCTTTTGCTGTTTTTAATTTCCTCTAGTATTGTCTTCCAGCTTCTTATTATCCCATGTTTTTCCAGAAAAGCGGATAGTTGTTTTCCCGTCCAACCTTCTCTGTTAAGCCTTTTTTGCAAGCTATTTCTCATTTCCCCCTTCCTTTCTTTCTTTTCCTCAAAAAATTTAAACTACAAATCAAGAACCAACACAATTTTTATATAAAATTTATTTCAAAAAACTGCTTCTTTGTTCTGTTAATCGTTATACCTCAAAAAATTATCCTGTCAATCGGGGTGCCGAGAATCGAACTCGGCCTACCTGCTCCCAAAGCAGGCGTACTACCAATATACGACACCCCGCATCACACCATTTTATCTTAATTTCAACAAAAAACCACCTGTGTGTTTCATATGAAACCTATATGATTATATTCTCCGTAAACCTAAACTTCGCTTTTTTATTCTCCAAGTCCAAAAAAACGGCTAAAACATCAATTTGCCACTCTGTTTCATATGAAACTTTCTTATCCAGTAAATAAGTCTGAATTACTCTAGATAATCTCTTAAGTTTCTGATAATGAACATTTTCCTCCGGCCTATACCTATTTGTTTCATATGAAACAATGCTTTTAACCTCTATAAAACGAAAAATCTTGTCTTTTTCCGCCACAATGTCTATTTCTCCCCATTTTTTGCTGTAATTTCTATCTAAAATCCTAAAACCCCGTTTCACGAGAAACCTACAAGCCATATTTTCTCCAAGGGCGCCTATTTTCTTTTTATGTTTTGGATCATTAGTAGTTTTATCCATATTTTTCTAAAAAACGGCTAAAAATAAGGGTATTTTAATGGACGTTTTTATCGTCCTTTAACGAAACTTAATGGACAGGCTGTTTTATGTCTTTTAAGGTAATGGACAATGTCCTTTTGCTTGATTTTATGGCTGTGTATATAACTTGTGAACAGTGTGGATAACTTTTAGACATTATCGGACGGTTACGGTCAGGAGTTATCCACAGTCCATAAGCTGTCCTTTGTCTTTTTGTTTTTGCCCTTAATGCCTCCGGAGGGACTCGAACCCCCAACAACGGTTTCGAAGACCGTCATGATATCCATTTCACCACGGAGGCGTTTTAGAAACCCTATCTAATTTAACACAAAAATGCTAAAATATGTAGCCAATGCAAGAAAAAATAAAAAAAATTCCTCTACTGGTAAAAAACATAGCCGACACCCTTATAAAAAACGGCTTTGAAGCTTATTTTGTGGGCGGATGCGTTCGCAGTCTGGCGTTGCACATGAAACCGAAAGACTGGGACATTACAACCAACGCCAAGCCGGAAGAGATTCAAAAACTTTTTCCTCATTCCGTTTATGAAAATAAATATGGCACCGTTGGCGTTATAAACGACACAGACGATGAAACTTTGAAGGTGGTGGAGGTAACCCCTTATCGCTTGGAATCCGGCTATTCCGACAAGCGCCGGCCGGATGAGGTGCGTTTCACGTCAAACATTGAAGAAGACCTGAAGAGGCGCGACTTTACCGTCAATGCTATGGCTTTAGCCCTGCCTGCCGGACAGGCAAGCGATGAGGCGGAATATGAACTTATTGACCTTTTTGGCGGACAAAATGATTTGGAAAAGAAGATAATAAGGGCGGTGGGCGATCCGAACAATCGTTTCAACGAAGACGCTTTGCGCATCTTGCGCGCCGTCAGACTTGCCGCCGAACTCGGCTTTGAAATAGAATCGGCGACAAAGAAGGCTATTAAGAAACACGCTGGACACCTTAAAGAAATCGCCCAAGAAAGAATTCATGACGAATTTGTAAAAGTGATTATGAGCGACCGGGCCAAAGAGGGAATTGAATTGATGAACGAAACTGGGATGCTGAAATACATTATGCCGGAATTGGAGGAGGGAATCGGCGTGGAACAAAACAAAGCGCATAGTTTTACCGTTTGGGAACATAATCTTAAAAGCTTGGAACATTCTGTGTCTAAAAAATGGCCGCTGGAAATAAGGCTGGCGGCTCTGCTTCACGATGTCGCCAAACCCGCCGCTAGAAGATGGGGCGAGGAAAAAGGGGATTGGACATTCTACGGCCACGATGTGGTGGGGGCCAAAATGACGGCCAAAATGCTGGCCAAATTGAAGTTTTCCAAAAAATCCATTGATCTGATCGCCAAACTCGTCCGTTATCATTTATTTTTCTCCGATACGGAAAAAATCACTTTGTCCGCCGTTAGGCGGCTTGTCCGCAATGTCGGTCCGGAAAATATTTGGGAATTAATGAATGTCCGTTTCTGCGACCGCATTGGTATGGGCCGGCCAAAAGAAAGCCCCTATAGATTGCGAAAATATGAATCAATGATAGATGAAGCAATGCGCGCGCCGCTATCCGTTACCGCTCTCAAAATAGACGGGACCAAACTTATGGAAATACTGAAAATCCAGCCCGGCCCGAAAATCGGCCAAATTTTAAACATCTTGTTTGAAGAAGTTTTAGACGAGCCGGAAAAAAACACGGCGGAATATCTGGGGAAAAAAGCCATGGAGTTAAACGCGCTTGACGACAAAGAACTGGAAAATCTCGCCAAACAAGCCAAAGACAAGAAAAACGAGCTGGAACAAGCCGAAATCAAAGAAATCCGCCAAAAATGGTGGGTGAAGTAGTGAAAAAAATTTGACTATTGCGCCTTTTTATGCAAAACTGGGCTTGATTTATTGTACTTTAATAGTTCAACTTTTTTATTGGGGGATATAAGATGAAAAAGGGATTGAGCAAGCATTTGGGCAGGGAAATAAGTATTTATAGTAGCCCTGACCATCTATTAATTACCGGGGTGGTGCAATCCGCAACATGTGGTTTTATTGTTGTCGGCACTAATCCAAATGGGCTTCAGCTTCCTAGACAGGCTTTTATTTGTAAAAGGAAATTGATTTTAAAGAAAATTTATAATTGGAAGCAAAAAACCCCTTTTTCCCCATTGCGTTATCGGTTTTTTGTAAAAACGGGTCATAACATATTTACAGCGCCCGTTCCTAGAATGGGAGGATTTAACTATCCAATTTAGTTATACTCCAAATAAAAACTTTAAAGGTATTCATACCTGTGTAAGTATTTGTTTTAAAGGTGGTTAGTTTTACAACTAACCACCTTTTTTGTTTTTTTGTTATTAAAAATAACTTAACTTGGACATTGAATGTCCAAGTGGCGATTATCCCCATGCTTTTTTATGGGAAATAAGCTTTGTTTCGTCAACATCTCTTTTTGATACAACTTCGTCCAACAATTGATCAGATTTAGATATTTTTATCCACTCAATCGGCGTTTGGTTGTTTTTGAGAAGATAATCGTTAGTTTTAGAGAAATGCTTGCAGCCGAAAAAGCCGGAGTTGGCGGAATAAGGGGAGGGGTGAGGGGCTTTGAGGACAAGGTGCTTGCTGGCGTCTATCAGACTTTCTTTTTCTTGGGCAAATTTGCCCCAGAGAAGGAAAACGATATGCTCTCTTTTGTCGGAAAGCGCTTTGATGGCGGCGTTGGTCAATTTTTCCCAGCCGAGATCACAGTGAGAAGCGGGCTGGCTGGCGCGGACGGTAAGAATGGCATTGAGTAATAACACGCCTTGTTTCGCCCAACTTTCCAGATTGCCGTTTTGTGTTATCCAAGGACTACCCTTGGATTTTTTCACGCCCAAGTCGCTTTCTATTTCCTTAAAGATGTTTACTAATGACGGCGGGGGCTTGACGCCGTCCGGCACGGAGAAAGAAAGCCCGTGCGCTTGTCCGCGCCCGTGATAAGGATCCTGACCGAGGATGACGACTTTGACTTTATCAAAAGGCGTGAGATTGAAAGCGTTGAAAATCTGTTTGGGCGGAGGATAAATAATAACACCAGATTCCAATTCCTCCGCAAGCTTTTTCTTCAACTCTTTCATATATTCCGCGCCAAACTCTTCCGCCAAAGCCTTTTTCCAGCCCTCTTCTATTTGGGGATTGAGCGTTGTTTCAGTGGTCATAGATATAAACCAGTCTAACACTTCAAATAAATTTTCCCAAAACAGATACTTGCTTTATATTTATGCAGTGCTATAATTCACGCATAAGTTAATTATAGCGCCAAAGACAAAAAACCTATGTATATCAAGCGAAATTTGGAAGACAAAATCATAAAGTATTTGGAAATGCCTGAAATTATCGCCGTGGTTGGGTCAAGACAATGTGGCAAAACAACAATGCTAAAGCAGATAATGAGCTCTCTGACGGACGCTGTGTCTGTTTCCTTTGATGACCAAAACATCTTGGGATTATTTGAGAAGAGCCCCGATGATTTTATCACGGCTTATGTTAAAGGCAGAAAATATTTGTTTATTGACGAATTCCAATATGCCAAGCACGGGGGGAAAATACTCAAATATATTTTTGACACGCAAAAAATAAAAATAATAATTTCAGGCTCTTCGGTCGCCGATTTGACAATCCATGCCATAAAATATTTGGTGGGCAGGGTTTTAGTCGTTAACCTTTACCCGTTTGATTTCAGAGAATTTTTGTCATACAAAGACATCGCTTATCTTAAAATCTACGATGAATGCAGAAATAAATTCAGTTTAAGCGAAGAAAAACCGTTGGAAATTGGCGTTCCCGCGCGCGAAAAACTGCTTAAGTATTATGAAGAATATCTTACATTCGGCGGGTACCCGCGGGTCGCGATTGAAGAAAACATTGAAACAAAGAAGGAGCTCCTTAAAAATATTTACAATACATACTTTTTAAGAGAAGTGAGGGACATACTGGGGCTCATTGATGATTATAAACTCGGGGTATTTATAAAAGGATTGGCTCTGCAAACAGGAAATTTGATAGAATACAATGAGCTGTCAAATCTGACCGGTTATTCTTATTCTTCCGTCAAGAAATATCTTAATTTTCTGGAAAAAACATACATTTGCAAATTGGTAAGGCCATTTTTTAAAAATAAAAGAACGGAAATTGTAAAAAATCCCAAAGTATATTTTATTGATACTGGCATAAGAAATACCGTGATCAATGATTTCAGGGGGCTTGGCGACAGAATAGATAAGGGCTCGCTGTTGGAAAACGGCTTGGCTATGCAATTTATCAAACAGGGGATTGACTTTAATTTTTGGCGCGACAAAAAGAAACACGAGGTGGATTTTGTCTTGTCGCTTGGCAACGGAAAAATCTCCGCGATAGAATCAAAAACTTCGTTAAGAGGAGTTGCGCGTAAAATCCCTGAAACATTCAAAAAAAACTACCCCGAAGCTAAAATTTTATTCAGTTATTGGAATGCAAGCAAAACCGAAACAGCAACGGCCGGCGAATATCCGATTTATTTGTTTTAAAGGTGCTTAAATAAATTTTCCCAAAATGCTTGTTGTCGGTAATGTGGGTATAAATCTGGGTGGTGGCGATGTTGGAGTTTTTTAATACTTGACTTTAAGAATACTCGGGCTAAAATGTAAGTATGAATGAAATAAAGTCATTTATAAAACGGGATGTCTTTGAAGACCTAAAAAAACATCTTCTTAAAAAAGAAATCACTCTTATCGCCGGGCCAAGACAGGCCGGAAAGACAACTTTAATGATGATGCTCAAAAAACACCTTGAGCTCTCCGGCAAAAAAACTGTTTTTCTAAGTCTTGATTTTGAAAACGACCAAAAATTTTTTTCGTCTCAGAACGCTTTGATAGAAAAATTGAAACTGGAATTCGGCAACAGCGAAGGGTATGTTTTTATTGACGAGGTTCAGAGAAAGGAGGATGCCGGAGTATTTCTGAAAGGGATTTATGATATAGCCTTGCCTTATAAATTTATTGTTTCGGGCTCGGGAAGCGTTGAGCTGAAAGAAAAAATCCACGAGTCTTTGGCCGGCAGGAAAGCGATGTTTGAAATTTTCCCCGTGTCATTTAGTGAATTTGTCAATTTTAAAACTGAATACAAATACAGTGATCGGCTGGATAATTATTTTGCCGTTGAAAACAAAAAAACTGTTGAATTACTTGCCGAGTATCTTAATTTTGGCGGGTATCCGCGAGTTGTTACCGAAGACACATTAGAAGAAAAAACGAGAATAATCTCAGAAATCTATGGCAGTTATATGGAAAAAGACATCGCTTATCTGTTAAAAATTGAAAAACTGGAGGCGTTCAGCTCTTTGGTCAAAATTTTGGCCGGCCAGACGGGGAGGATGGTTAATTATTCAGAATTATCAAACACCATCGGCATATCCGCGGTTACCGTCAGAAATTATCTTTGGTATTTGGAAAAAACCTTCATCACGGAAGCGATTTCGCCCTACTTCAAAAACGCGAGAAAAGAAATAACAAAATCTCCGGTTATTTACTTCCACGATATCGGTTTCAGAAATTACTCTTTAGGCTTGTTTGGAAGAGCCGCGGAAACGGGCGGTTCCGGATTTATTTTCCAAAACTTTATTTTTAACGTTTTGAAAATCAACTTTTTATTTTCCGGAGTAAAAATAAATTACTGGAGAACGAAGGAAAAAGCCGAGGTGGACTTTGTCGCAAGTTCGGGCGATAAATTGATCCCCATTGAAGTAAAATACGCCGATATTAAAAAACCGGAAATTAACCGCTCGCTTAGGAGTTTCATTGAAAAATACTCGCCGGAAAAAGCTTTTATCGTCAACAAAAACTTTAAAGGCTCGCTGAATGTCGGAAAAACCGAAATCAACTTCATTCCCTTTTGGGAGCTTATAGGCAAAGATATTTTTAACCCTTAAAATTACACTCCAAACAGTTTTTAAATTGTTTGGCTCTTTTTTCATTTCCTCCCCCTTTGCCGTGAAAATTTTTATGCGCATCTCTTAACTGTTTGTCCGTAATGTGGGTATAAACTTGGGTGGTGGCGATGTTGGATTTAGGCCGTAATTGATTTTGTCGTGTGGATATTTATGGTATAATGTTAAATATAAATCAATGAAAATTAAATTCAGACCAACGCTATTTTGGGATGTGAACCCGAAAAAAATAGACCTGAAAAAAAACGCCCGATATATCATTGAGCGCATTGCCGATTTTGGCAACGATAAAGAAGCGCGCTGGGCATTAAATCATTACGACAAAAATCTATTAAGAAAGGTTGTTAGCAAGTCAAGATGTTTGCGGCCGGAAACAAAAACACTATGGAATCTTCTTCTCAAAAAATAAATCCGAAGAAAAAACCGATTTCTTACGGAGCAAACTGGCATTACGAAATTTTGCCCCGCCAAACCAAGAAAGCTCTGATGTTTTTGTCTGAAGAAAAATGGCTTAAAGAATCAGGTTGGTATCTTGCCGGTGGGACGGCATTGGCGCTTCAAGCGGGGAACCGCAAATCTCTTGACTTGGACTTTTTTACGGAAAATAAAGATTTTGACATGGAGGAATTGTTAGCAAGATTTTCAGCCAACAAAGATTGGGTGTTGAGTTTTAATAGAAAAAATACTATTTACGGTCAGCTTTTAAAAGCTAAGGTGAGTTTTATCGCTTATCCCTTTTTTATTCCCAAACAAGAGCCGTTGTGGCACGGAGCGATCAGAGTGCTCCAAGCCAGAGACATCGCTGTTATGAAAATAACCGCCATATCCCAAAGAGGGAGAAAGAGAGACTTTTTTGACCTTTATTGGTGCGCTAAAAACATAGAGCCCTTAGAAGAAATTATCAAGCGCCTTAAAATTCAATATCCGTCAGTGGCGCACGACTATCACCATATTTTAAAAAGTCTGGTCTATTTTGAAGACGCAGAAAGCGATCCCAACCCAGAAATCAATTTTGACATCGGCTGGAAAAAGGTGAAAAACTTTTTCATTAAAGAAATTCCGGAAATTTCGGAAAAAATAATGAGATAAAATTGTTTGGCTCTTTTTTCATTTCCTCCCTTTGCCGTGAAAATTTTTATGCACATCGCGGAGCTGTTTGTCGGTGATGTGGGTATAGATTTGGGTGGTGGCGATGTTGGAATGGCCGAGGAGAGCTTGGACGGAACGGATATCGGCGCCGTTGGATAATAAATCGGTGGCAAAACAATGGCGGATGATATGCGGAGTCACTTTTTTGGAAATTCCGGCTTCTATGGCGCGTTGTTTTATCATCCGTTCCATGGAACGGGGGGTGAGAAAGAATAATGCTTCTTCGGTATCACCCCTTTTGTCTAAATACTTTTTTAAAGCTTCTTTGGCTGTATCGGATATAAAAACCACCCTGATTTTGCCTCCTTTCCCTCTTATGGAAATTTCGCCATTTTTAGCTTCCAAAAAAGAATCTCTCTTAAGAGCGCAGAGCTCGGAAACGCGTAAACCAGTGGAAAAAAGAAGCTCTAAAATAGCCTTGTCTCTCAAATCTTTTGTTTCATCGCCTTTTATATCTAGCAATCTCCGCAATTCTTCTTCCGTTATCAAATCCAAATCTCTTTGCGGGGTTTTGGCCAATTCTATCCTTTCCGCCGGCAAGGAAGCGATGTTTCTTTTGGCCAGATATTTCAGAAACACCCGCAAAGCTATAAGATAATAATTTTGCGTTTTTCTGTCCAAATTTCCGCCGTTGCTTTTTTCTTCCCGATTAAGGAAAAGCCTGTATTTTCTGACCAACTCGTCATCTATTCGGGAAGGGGAACTGATTTTGGCAAACTCCAAAAACCTCTTTATGTATCTGTCATAATTTTCAACAGTCTTCAGGCTCCGCCCTTTTTCCACTTCAAGGTGTTCCAGAAACTGCTGGCGCAAAGATTTTAAATCCATTGGTTTCAGTATAACTGTTATTCCAAACAAAAAAACAATCCCGCTTATAGCGGGATTGTTTTTTTGCCTTAATTTTCCAACTACCTAACGGCGTCTTTGAGGTGCTTGCTGGCCTTGAATTTTGGAACTTTCATGGCCGGGACGCTTATCGCTTCTCCCGTTCTCGGGTTTCGCGCCTGTCTGGCCGCTCTTTCCTTTACGGAAAAAATACCCAGTCCGGCGATAGAAACTTCTTCTCCTTTCTTCAAAGAACCGATTATAACCTCTATAACTTTTTCCACCGCTTGTTCGGCTATTGTTTTTGTGCCTCCAACAACAACGTGAACCGCGTCTGCTATTCCTGCTTTATTCATAAATTTATGTTTAATGTCTTTAGTTTTTAAAACTCGACCTTACTGTTGATTATATATTAAGCCATCTTTTAGGCAATAGCCAGATAATTTTGCCGTCAACGCCTATCTCGCGTATTCAATCACCCGACTTTCTCTTATCACATTCACTTTTATTTCTCCTGGGTACCTGAGGTCTTTTTCTATTCTGTCGGCTATGTCCCTAGCCATTTTTTTGGCTTCCAGGTCGGATATTTTCTCCGGCATCACAAAAACTCTTATCTCTCGGCCGGCTTGAATGGCATAGGTTTTTTCTATGCCCCCGAACGATTTGGCGATATTTTCCAAATCTTCCAAACGTTTGAGATAATTTTCCAAAGAATCTCTCCTCGCACCCGGCCTGGCTCCGGAAATGGCGTCGGCCACTTGCACGATAATGGCCTCCGTCGTCTCAAATGGATATTCTTCGTGATGAGATTGCATCGCTTTGATTATTTTCTCGTCAACATTGAATTTCTGAAGGATTCTTTTGCCGATTTCAACATGCGTTCCTTGAACATCGTGGTCCATCGCCTTGCCTATATCGTGGAGCAACGCCCCCTTTTTAGCCACATTGACATCAGCCTTCAGTTCGGCCGCCAGCATTCCGGCGATATGGGCCGCTTCAATGGAGTGTTGCAAGACATTCTGCCCGTAACTGGTTCTGAAATAAAGTCGACCTAAAACAGTCAGCAGGCGCGGGTCCAAATCAATTATTCCGGCTTCATAAGCGGCCATTTCTCCTTTTTGCTTGATGGTTTTCTCTACTTCGCCCCTGGCTTTCTCCACCACTTCTTCAATTCTGGCCGGCTGAATTCGCCCGTCGGAAACAAGATTTTCCAAAGCGACTTTAGCTGTCTGCCTTCTGACCGGATCAAAACCGGAAATAACGATTGAACCGGGCGTATCGTCCACGATAATTTCCACTCCGGCCACTCTTTCCAGCGCCCTGATATTTCGCCCCTCTTTGCCTATTATTTTGCCCTTAAGGTCGTCCGAAGGTATTGGGACGGTTGTGGTGGTAACCTCCGAAGCGGTGGAGGAAGCCAGTCTTTGGATAACGGTTACGAGTATTTCTCTGGCTCTTTTCTCAAACTCGTCCCTCCCAAAAGATTCCAGTTTTTTGATTCGCCCAAGAATGTCTTCCTCGTATTTTTTTTCCGTCGCTTTCATAAGGTCGGACTTGGCTTCTTCTTCGGTCATAGAAGCGACTTTCTGCAAATCGGCCAATTTTTGTTGTTCAATGCCTTCTATTTCTTCTTTTTTCTTTTTTAGTTTTTCTATGCTTTCATATATCTCTGTGTTTGATTTCTCTATGCCAATCCTTTGTTTCTCCAGACTTTCTTCTCGTTGCAAAATTCTTTCTTCAATTTTTCGCGTCTGAATGAGGGAGTTTTTTTCCTCCTGCTTGGCGCTGTCCAGAATAGCTTGGGCTTTTTTAGCGGCTTCTTCCGTGATGGCTTGAGCTTTGTCTTTGGCCTCAAGAAGAATCTGTTTTGTCTTTAAGTCCGCGGAATTTTTTTTCTGCAGAGAGAGCAGCATATGGAAAAAATATCCAATCGCCAACCCGCCCAGACCGGAAAAACCGGCCAAAAGAAACACTTTGGTTATGTTCATAAATTTGGGTAAGTTCTATGCTCGGTTCCAACAAAGGAATAAAGTTGAACATAAGACTAAAAAATTAAATCAATAAAATTACATTTTCATACTACCAAATTCGGCTCTTTTTGTCCAGTTTTTCCGAAATGTGTGATAAAATAAAGTTATGAGTAAAAAGTATCGTCCCGTCGTCCTTGTTATAATAGACGGCTTCGGCGTACCGGAAGAAAGATCAATTTCCACGTTGGAAGCCGCCAAACAGCCCAATTTCGCCGAGCTGGAAAAATATTTTCCTTTCACGACCCTGCAAGCCTCCGGAATCGCCGTCGGCTTGCCGTGGGGCGAGTCGGGAAACAGCGAGGTGGGGCATTTGACCATCGGCGCGGGAAAAATAATCCACAACTATTTGCCCAGAATATCTTCCGCCATAAAAGACGGCTCATTTTTTCAAAATGAAGCTTTGGCGGAATCCATAGACCACATAAAGAAAACCGGCGGCCAGCTTCATTTTATGGGTTTATGTTCCACCGGAACCGTCCATGCTTATTTTGAACATTTATACGCCCTGCTTGATTTGGCCAAGCAAAACAATTTGACGGCTTATCTTCACCTTTTCACTGACGGCAAAGACGCTTATAAAAAAGAGGGGGGCGACTTTTACGCCGAAATGGAAAAAAATCTGGCGGAAAATTATTCCAGCGTAAAAATCGCCTCAATCATCGGCCGAGGATACGCTATGGACAGAAACGGCGAGTGGGGTAAAACGCAAAAGGCCTACGAACTTTTCACCGATGGAAAAGGAAACTGTTTTGACTCCGCTTCCGAATACATAAAAAGCCAGTACGCTCAAGATTTGGGCGACGATGCCGTTGAAGCCGGCGTCATCTCAAGCCGAGAGGGAAGAATCAAGGACGGCGACAGCGTTATTGTCTTTAACTTTCGAGAAGACAGCATCCGCCAACTGACTCAATCTTTTGTTGACGACACTTTTCAGTTTTTTCCCAGAAAAAAGTTGGAAAATTTATTTTTCGTGACCATGACCGAGTACGACAAAAGTCTGCCGTGCTTTTCCAACAACTCTTGCCCGGCCGCTTTTAAGTCTGCCGAGGTTGAACACCCTGTGGCCAAAACTATTTCCACCGCCGGTTTGAAGCAGTTGCACATCGCCGAAACGGAAAAATACGCCCACATCACCTATTTCTTAAACGGCGGGGCGGAAGCGTCTTTTGACGGCGAAGACAGAATTTTGGTGCCGTCGCCGCCCGGCGGGCACTATGAATTAACGCCGGAAATGTCGGCTGATAAAATAACGGAAAATGTTTTAGAAAACCTTACAAAGTATCATTTTGTCGCCGTTAATTTCGCCAACGCCGATATGGTCGGGCACACCGGCAATTTTGACGCGACGGCCAAAGCCATAGAAAAAATAGACGAATGTATAGGCAAAATCGCTTTCAAAGTTTTAGAACTGGGCGGGGTGGCGCTTATCACTTCCGACCACGGCAACGCCGAAGAAAAAATTTATAAATTTTCCGGAGAAAACAAAACAAAACACTCTCTTAATCCTGTTCCTTTTTTCTTGATAGGCAATGATTTCAAAAGAAACAAAGAATTGAGCGGGGGGGAGATAAATCAAAATTATAAAGAAGCGACCGGCACTCTTTCCGATGTCGCCCCGACGGTTTTGGAATTATTGGGGCTGGAACCTCCGCCGGAAATGACCGGCAAAAGCTTGCTGGAAAAAATTTAAAAAACAGATTATTTGCTTTTTTCTTTAAGCACCGTGTCTATCATTCCGTACTTTTTGGCCTCTTCGGCGTCCATGTAGAAGTCGCGGTCGGAATCGGCTTCAATTTTCTTGATCGTCTGACCGGTGGCATCGGATAAAATTTTATTGAGCCGGTCTTTTATTTTTATCATATGTCTGGCCGTTATCTCTATTTCCGTGGCCTGGCCTTCCGCTCCGCCCATCACTTGGTGGATCATCACCTCCGCGTTGGGCAGGGCAAATCTTTTGCCTTTTGTTCCGGCGGCCAAAATGACGGCGGCTCCTGAAGCGGCCACACCGACGCAGATGGTGGAAACATCCGGCTTAATGTGCTTAATTGTGTCATACATCGCCAAGGTGGCGGTAACCGAACCGCCCGGCGAATTTACGTACAAATAAATGTCTTTTTTGGGGTCTTCGTGCTGGAGGAAAAGCAGTTGGGCGATAACGGTATTAGCTGTGGCGTCGCTTATCGGCCCGGAAAGAAAAATAATTCTTTCCTTCAAAAGGCGGGAGTATATATCATACGCCCTTTCCCCAAACTGCGATTTTTCTATGACCGTAGGTATTAACATAATAGTTAAAATATATAGATGAGCACCCTCCCTGTCAAACCCGCCCAATGTCAAGGCGAGACCTTGACATTGGGCGCTTCCAGCAATTGGAACAGTTTTTCGTTGCGCATTATGCCGGAGAGATAATGTTTCACTCTTTCTTTGTCCAAATCTTGGCCTAGGTTTTTGTGGTATTCAATCATCGCCACCGCCTCTTTTTCCAATTCCTCGGCGGGGATTTCTATTTTTTCTTGTTCCGCCATTTGGTCAAGAATCAAGCCGTATTTTACCCTTTTTATCGCGTCTTTTTCCCAGTCTTTCTTTAATTCTTCTTCCGTTTTTTTGATGTGTTTCAGATAGTCGTCCCATTTCAAGCCCATTTGAGCGATATTTCTTTTCATTTCTTCTGCCATTTTGTCTTTTTCCGCTTCCACTAAAAATTTCGGCATATCTTGCTTGATTTCCTCCGCTGTTTTTTCCAAAATTTCCATTCTTCTTCGTTCTTTTTCTTTGGCTTGTTTTTCCGCGGTTAGATTTAATCTGATCGTATTTTTCAGCGCGTCCATATTTTCGAAATTCCCTAAAGATTTGGCGAACTCATCCGACAACTCCGGCAAAGATTCTTTGGTTTTACCGTCTGTTTCTTTTTTTACGGCTTTGGCTTTTCTTAAAGACTCAATTGTTTTATTTACCTCATCATCGTTCGCCGCCGCATCTGCAAACTTGTTCACCGATGAGGCGGAAGCTTTTTGGGCTTGTCCGCCGATGAGGTGGGCTATTTTTTTATAGTCGGGGAGAGTTATCTCCGGCAAAACCGATGTTTTTATCTTAAACCCCAAAGGATTATTTTCGGCCACTTTGGTCAACGTTATTTCCGGTCGGCCGATAGCTCTGATTTTGTGTTCATTTATTATTTTCGGATATTCTTTTTCCAGCGCGATAACGGCCATTTTTTCCAAAACAACTTCCGTCCCCAAGTTTTTAATCATTCTATCCTCGGGAATTTTTCCTTTCCTAAAGCCGTCCATTTCCACTTTTTCGGAAAACTCTTTAACGGCCATACTCCGGCCGGACATAAAAATCTCGGCCGATATTTCGCCGATTATTTCCACCTCCGAATTGGACAATAATTTTATTTCCAGCATTATATTGTGGGTTTTATAACCACTCTTCTGTCCAAACCGTCTCCGACGCTTTCCGTTTTGATGTCCGGGTACCCGCCCAAAACTGAATGAATAATCCTCCTGTCGTAGGCCGACATCGGCTCCATTTCCATCTCTTTTTTGAAAAAAATAACCCTTTGAGCGTTCATTCTGGCCATATTCCTCAATTCCTCTATTCTTTTCATTTGATAGTCATTGACATCTAAAAGAAAGGGCATGTCTTCCAAATTATCCTTTTTAAGCTTATTTTCAGCCATTTTTTTGACAATATGACTTAGGGCTATCAAGTGTTTTCCGTCTTCTCCGATTAATATCCCCGCTTCTCTCGTTTTGATGGTGAAAACCAGCCCGCCGTCCATTTCCGAACGCTCAACCTGGCCGACAATGGTCATTTTTTCAAGCAGTTCCTCCAGTAAGGCTGATATTATTTTGATTTGGTTCTCCATATAATTTTTCCGCCCTTCTTCGCACTATCGCTTCATGCACTATAGCAAAAACATTCATCGTCGTCCAATAAAGAGCGATGCCGGAAGAAAGCTTCAGGCCGATAAAAAATATGAAAAATGGCAGGACATATCTCATTTGGACATTCATGCTTCTAGCCAAACTGTCTTTAAAGCTGTTGCCCGTATCCTGTTTTTTTATGGGCGGTAGGGCTAATTTCATTTGGTAAAATTGGGTCAAGGCGGCCAAAACCGGCATAATGTAGCTTTTTTGAGTTACATCCACAAGACCTAGAAATTTGATGCTTACAAAATCGGGAACAGCGACGAAAGAGTAAAGATGGGCCGGATCAAAAGTTGTCCCGCCCAAAAAAACCTTATACAAAGCGAAAATTATGGGAATTTGGATGAAGAGGGTCAAAATGCCGGCCACAGGATTAATGCCGTGCTTTTTATAAAGCTCCATTGTTTTTTTAGCCTGCGCTTGCGAATCGTTTTTGTGCGCATTTTTTATTTCTCTAAGTTCCGGCTCCAACTTCTTCATTTTTATTTGAGTAACGGTTGATTTGTGGGTGAAAGGCAAAATAACAAACCTCACCGCCAAGGTGAGAATGATTATGGCCAGCCCCATATCGTGAAGAGGGAGGTATTTTATCAATAAAGCCAAGCCGTTTAATAAAGGCTCAAAGAAAACCAAGTTGTATAAATAAGACATAATGATTATTCTATATTATTTTCGCTTTTTTATAAAGGATGGTCAGCTCGTCTTTTATTTCGGCGTATTTTTTGCCGATTATTGCCGGCTTGAAAAAAATCGCCGCGCAAATTCCGGCAGGAACACGCTCAAGTAGGGGATAAGTTATCGCCCTCGCCCTTCTTTTCAACTTATTGCGCTCTACGGCCTTTTTAGACACCTTCAAAGACGCGACAAAGGCGAAAGATTTGTTTTTTTGGCAACTATAGGCGACTTTTAAATTAAGATTGTCCGAAGAAAAAGTCTTTGCCTTTTTCATAAACTCCGGAAATAGCTTTTTATTAATCCTATTTTTTGGGGGAAGCATATTGTCATCAATATTAACACGTTATCCACAAGATATTAAGATAAGGGTGTTTTTAGGTCTGTTTGATTAAAAATATCTTTAAGTATAATAGAATAACTATGTTGGATAATTTTGAAAAATTATGGAGAGACGCTCTTTTTGAGATAGAGCCAAATGTTTCAAAAGCTAATTTTTCCACTTGGTTTAAAGACACTTATATAAGCAAGTACGAGGATGGCGTAGTGACAATAAACGTGCCTAACGATTTCGTGAAAGAGTGGCTGTCCACAAAATATTATAAATTCGTAATCAGCTCTCTTCGCAACCTTAATCCGAGCATACGCCATGCCGACTATTTAATAGTCTCAAGGCCCCCTCAAACTAATCAGCCGGAAAAAAAGTCATATTTCAAGCAACAAAGAAACAACGAGGAACAGCTTGGATTCCAAGAGCTTAATACCGACACTGAAGCCAATTTGAACCCCAAATATACCTTTGACTCTTTTGTGGTGGCTTCCTTTAATGAAGTGGCCCACTCCGCCGCCGCGGCTGTTTCAAAAAACATCGGCAATCTTTACAACCCCTTATTTATTTACGGCGGGGTCGGTTTGGGAAAAACTCACCTTCTCCAGGCGATTGGCAACGAAACAAAAAAAAACAACCCGGCGGTCAAAGTTCAATATCTCACTTCGGAAAAATTCGCCAATGATTATGTTTTATCCATCCAAAATAAAAATATCCATATTTTCAAAGAAAAATACCGCAAATACAATCTTTTAATAGTTGACGATATCCAATTTTTTTCCGACAAACTTAAAATCCAAGAGGAATTTTTCCATGTTTTCAACGCTTTATACGACGGGAATAACCAAATTATTTTTTCCTCCGACAAGCCTCCTCAATACATAGTCGGCTTGGAAGATCGCCTTAAGTCCCGTTTTGAAGGTGGGATGATGGTGGACATTTCCCAGCCGTCATTGGAAGAAAGAATGGCTATTTTACGGGTTAAAATGCAACAAAGGGGTTATTTAATATCGGATGAAATAATAGATTTTATAGCTAAAAATATTAAAGAAAACATCCGCGAACTTGAAGGGGCGCTTAACTCTGTGATTGGACAATCAAAAATAAGAGGGAGGGTTCTTGGTTTGGTTGATGTTGAAGAAATATTAAAAAGAAAAATTAAACCCGTACGGGTTGTTACCGCCGACAGTGTTATTAAAATAATAGCGAATTATTATAATATGGAAGAAAAAAAATTAAATGAAAAAACAAGAAGGCAGGAAATAGTCAAACCAAGGCAGATAGCGATGTATTTATTAAGAAACGATTTAAACACTTCTTATCCTTATATAGGTAGAAGGTTGGGGCAAAAAGATCACACCACCGCCATTCACGCTTATAAAAAAATAACTCATGATATAAAAAATGATAAAAAACTTGAACAAGAGATAAATAATATAAGAGAAATGATTTCTAAAAATTAAAAATATGTATATAAAATGTATATAAAATTAAAATAAGTTGTGTTTTTGTTTTTTGTTTTTTGTAATTATTTTTTAATTCACAAAATTATTACAATCAACACTTAAATTATTCACATTTACTTTATTTAAAATATTTATTATTTAAACCATAAATTAATTTTATAAACATATCCACATATATAATAATAACTATAATATATTTATATTAATAATTAATTATTAATAGTATTAAATAAAAAAATGAAACTTATATGTTTTAAAAAAGACCTTAAAGAAGCTGTTTCTATTTGCGATAAAATTTCCGGGAAAAATCTTAATTTACCAATTTTAAGTAATATTCTTTTAGACGCTAATGGAAAAGATTTTAAATTAATATCCACCAACCTTGAATTAGGGGTGGAAATAATAATTCCAGCAAAAATAGAAAACAAAGGAAAAATAATAATTCCAGTAAGTATTTTTAATAGTTTTTTATCCAATATTTCTGAAAATAATCAAATTAATTTAGAGGTTCAAAATAATAATCTAATAATTTCCACCAACAACAACTCCACTTTTATTAAAAGCCAACCATTTGATGATTTTCCCAATCTACCAAAATTAAAATCAGATAATAAATTTTCCATACCAATAATTGATTTTATATCCGGACTCAAAACAGTGTTTTATGCTTGTTCTTTATCTATTATAAAACCAGAAATCTCTTCAGTTTATTTATATTCCAACAAGACCAATATGCTTACCTTTGCTGCAACAGACTCGTTTAGGTTGGCGGAGAAAAAATTAAATTATTTTTTTCCTGAATTGGGCCAAATTCTCATTCCGTTTAAAACAGTGGTTGAAATAATAAGGATTTTTGAAGGAAAAGAGGGTAGGATTGATGTTTTATTTAATAAAAATCAAATTAATATTATAAAAGAAAATATCATTTTTATTTCAAGGCTTACTGATGGGGTTTTTCCTGATTATAATCAAATAATTCCCAAAAAATTCACCACCGATGTGGTTATTAATAAGGATTTTTTTATAAATTCTTTAAAAATATCAGGTGTATTTTCCGGCAAACTTAATGAGTTGAATGTGGCGGTAAATCCAGAAGATAGTTTTTTTGTCATTAAAACGTCAAATAATGAATTGGGTGAAAATATATCAAAAATTCCGGCAAAAATAACCGGCGAAAGCGTTAAAATAACCTTTAATTATAAATATATTTACGATTGCTTGTCCAATATCAACTCGGAAGAAATAATTTTAAGATTTTCCGGTGAAGGTAAGCCGCTTCTTATAACCGGCGCCCAAGATAACACCTTCCAATATTTAGTAATGCCGATGAGTGTGTAATTAAAATTTATGGCTTGGAAAAACATCTCTGGTTATTTGGAAAAATTTTTTACAATAACGCCGCCGGGAAAATTTTATCAAAAAGAAATTATTAAAGCGCTTAATGAAATTCTAAACATCAATCTGTCTGAAAACGACACGGAATATCGTTTTGGGATAATATATATAAAAAACAACAACACAACGTTGAAAAACGAAATATTTTTAAATAAAGACAAAATAATCCGTCTTTTGTCTAAAAAAACAAAAAACAGCGGGGTAAAAGACATAAGATTTTAATAACTTATCTTAATTGGTGTTATTTTTTCGCTTTTATTCCTCACTTTGTCATAAGTTATTATTTTTATTTCCGACTCATTGGCCGCCGCTCCCAAATCAGACGGTTTAAATGTTAATGTGTAAGGTTCCTGGTTTAATGAACCAAGATAATTATTATTAAAAAACAAATCGGCTTGGCCAAAGGCGAATTTCCCTTGAAAAGAAAATTTCACGGTTATGTCGCTGTTATAATTATAGGCCATGTTTTCTTTTGGGGATTCTGTTTTGATGATGGGCGCGTATTCCGGCTTATGAACATCGTCTTTTTCTTTCGGGGTGTCGTTTTCCGTTTGGTCTTTAATGTTGGCGCTTTCCGCCCACCTTCTGACCGGAATTTCCCACATTCTAAACTGGGGGTCATTTTCCGGGTTGGTTGGTTTGCTTCCGCTCGGGTTATTTTTGTCCAGCCAGTATAAAATAGAATGGATTTGCGTCAAAACTTTCTCCTGGACCAGTTCCGGCGGAGTGAACTCCGTCGCTAATTTTCCGGAAATTTTATCCACAAGATAAGTCTGTCCGCCCAACCATTGGCCGTTTAAAAAAGGTTTATCGCCTTTTAAGTTTCTCGGCTTTTCAAAGTCTTCTTTGGGCAAGTCTTTGAACACTTCCGCTAAAAATTCGTTCCACATCGGAGCGACAATGAATCCAGCCACCATTTTTTCCATCGGGGTGTTATCGTTATTGCCAAACCACGCGCCAACAGCTATGCCGGGCGTGTATCCCAACACCCAGGCATCTTTGTAGTCGTTAGTGGTGCCGGTTTTAGCCGCCACTGGCCGGTCGGGGAAATACAATGGCGAGCTGGCGCCGAACGCCGGCGTTCGCGCTTTGTTGTCGGAAAGAATGTCGCTTATCAACAGGGCGACATTCTTATCCAAGACTCGCTTTGATTCGTCGCGATATTCCTCCAAAACATTCCCGCTTTTGTCCTCCACTTTTAAGATGCTGACCGGAGGATTTCTGACGCCGTTGTTGGCGAAAACAGAATACGCGCCAGTCATTTCCAGCAAACTTACTTCGCCCCCGCCCAAAACAAGCGTTAGTCCGTAATGGTCAGGGTCGGTCAGAGAAGAGATGCCCATGTCTCTCATTGTGTCAAGGGAGTCGCGAATACCGGTCAAATAGAGAGTTTTAACGGATGGGACATTTAGAGATTGGGCTAAGGCCTCGCGAAGCGTTACTGGTCCGCGGTAGTTATGGTCATAGTTTTCCGGCATATAACATTCATCTTTTTCGCCCGCCTCTTCGGCGGGCAAGCTGGATGATGAGGACGAAAAGGTTGTTGTGGCGTATTTGTCCAAACAAGACGGGTTAAATTCAGTCCGGACGTCAAAAACGATTGTCTCGGGAGTGTAGCCCTTTTTAAAGGCGGTGGCGTAGACGAAAGGTTTGATGGACGAACCGGGTTGGCGATGAGCCAAAGCCACATTGAAGTTGCCTTGGTCTTCTTGGTTGAAATAGTCTTTGGAGCCGACCATCACCAGTATTTGCCCAGTTTTCGGATCTATGGCCACGATACTGTTGTTGGAAGCATTGAACCTTTCTTTGTTTTCTTTGGCATATCTAGCCGCTAATTCCTCGGCTTTTTGCTGGAACGGGTAGTTTATGGTGGTGGTAACTTTCAATCCGCCTTGTTCCACGACATCTTGGCCGTATTTTTTTTCCAAATAAGACCTGATGTAAATGGAAAAATGGGCGGCTTTGATGGAATTTTGGCCCTTGTTTATGAAAACAACCTTTTCTTTTTTGGCTATTTCGGCTTCTTTGGGGGTGATAAAACCCAACGCGGCCAGTTTGTTTAAAATCAAATCCTTTCTTTTATCCAACTCTTCTCTGTGATTTCCATAAGGAGAGTAATAGGTCGGGGCTTTGATCAGGCCGGCTAAATAGGAGGCTTCGGCCAAGTTGATATCGGACGCGTTTTTGCCGAAAAAATTTCGGCTGGCCGATTCAATGCCGTAATTGTTTCCGCCGTAAGGCACGGCATTAAGATAAAGTTCCAATATCTTGTCCTTGGAAAGTTTTTTCTCGATTTTTAGCGTCAAAATTATTTCTTTTATTTTTCTGGCGAAAGTTTTATCCGTGGTCAACAAGGTGTTTTTAACCAATTGCTGGCTGATGGTGGATCCGCCCTGGCTTAATTTGCCGGATTTAAGGTTAACCAAAATCGCCCTTAAAATTCCCGGCACATCAATTCCGCGGTGCTGGTAAAAAGACGAATCTTCAATGGCGATGGTGGTATTTTTAATATGGCGGGAAATGTCGGCCAAAGGCACCAATGTTCTTTGGATATCGTTATGAATGTCCCAAAGGATTATTTTGCCCGTCCGGTCATAAATTTTCGTGGATTGGGCGATCTTTAGGTCGTTTAAAGAACCGGCGTCGGGGATTTTTAGGGTGGCTATCCAGAAAGCGACGATTGTCCCGGTAAAAACAAAAACGACAAACAAAAAAGAAAAAACACCCAAAAGTATTTTAAAAAGTTTTTTTCTTATGCTCTTTTTGGACACAATCACAATAAGGATATTGTATCAAAAAAATTAATTTTCCCAATTACCCGTGTCCATATATTCATCGTCCTCGGCGTCGTCGGGTTTTTCAGACCCTTCCGTGTCGGTGTTTTCATCAGGCCTTTCTTCGTTTTCATCTTCCTCGCTTATTAATAGAGCGTTGGCTTTTATTAAATCGTTCATATTTATTAAATTATTTTTTAAATAAAATTTCGACACTATCTTTGTAGCAAGTATAAAAAATTTGTAAAACCCTTCAAGGGCGACCCTGTGAATAATTTTGCGGGGAATGATTCGTTTGCAAACACGACCGCGCGGAGTATGCTGAAACAGTATAAAACATTAATCGCAAAATTATGAATTTGGGCTACATTGGGTTGGGAAAAATGGGATACGGCATGGTTTCGCGCCTTTTGGAAAAGGGATACGGTATCGTTGCGTTTGACACGACTGCGGAGGCGGTGAAGAAAATTTCATCGGAAGGCGCGCGGGGAGTCGGTTCTGTCGCCGAGATGGTTTCTTTGTTGCCGGCGCCGCGGGTGGTTTGGGTTATGACACCCCACCAGGCGGTGGACGGCGTTCTAACCGAAATTATCCCGCTTCTTAAGGCGGGCGACACGATAATAGAAGGGGGCAATTCTCCTTACAAAGAATCAATGCGACGGGCGAAAGAAATTGAGACCAAAGGCGTTGGTTTTTTGGACGCGGGAATAAGCGGCGGACCGGGCGGAGCGAGAAACGGCGCCTGCGCGATGGTGGGCGGTCGGAAAGAATTGTTTAACCGACACGAAAAACTTTTTCGCGACATTTCCGTTGAAAACGGCTACGGTTATATGGGCAAATCCGGCGCCGGGCATTTCGTGAAGATGGTGCACAACGGGATTGAATATGGGATGATGCAGGCGATTGCCGAAGGGTTTGAAGTGATGAAAAAATCCGATTTCGCTCTTAATTTGCGGGCGGTGGCCGATTTGTATAACAACGGAAGCGTAGTGGAATCGCGGCTGGTCGGGTGGCTTAAAGACGGTTTTGAAAAATATGGCGAAAATCTCGGCGAAATTTCCGGCCGGGTATCGCACAGCGGAGAGGGTTTGTGGACGGTGGAGGTGGCCAAAGAACTGGGCGCGCCCGTTCCCATAATAGAAGGCGCGCTTAAATTCCGAGTGGATTCCCGGCAAAACCCGAGTTATTCGGGGAAAGTTCTTTCCGTAATGCGCAATATGTTTGGCGGACACGAGGTAAAGAAATAATTATGAAAGTGATTGATATCTCATTGTCTTTGCATAAAAATACGATTATTTACCCCGGCAATCCGGAGGTTAACATAAAAACAATCAAAGGGAAAACGTCCACTCATTCGGAAATCGCCATGGGGTCGCACACGGGAACACATATGGACGCGCCGAAGCATATTTTTGAAAACGGCGACGGCGTTGATAAGATTGATTTAAACAAAGTCATTGGCGAATGCCGCGTGCTAGACATGACACGCTTAAAAGAAGTCATCAGTGCAGATGATTTTAAAAAAGAAATGGTCAAAAAGGGAGAGCGGATTTTGGTAAAGACAAGAAATTCTAAAAGAGGGTTTAAAAAATTTTATGATGATTATGTCTATTTGGGCGGCGAGGCGGCGGAGTTTCTGGCTCAAAAGAAAATCTCTCTTTTCGGCATTGACTATCTTTCGGTTAAAAAGCGCGGCGGGCCGGATAACCGACCGCACACGAAATTGTTGAAAAACGGCATTGTGATATTTGAAGGGCTTGATTTGTCAAAAGTAAAACCGGGCAAATATTTTTTTGTCGGATTGCCGTTGAAATTAATGGGGCTGGATGGGTCGCCCGTGAGAGCGATTCTTTTATGATTCTTTTGTGAGACTCGCCTCAATTAGGCGAAGCGGGCAGGTCAAAGCTATGGCAATGGCATCAATTTCATCATCCAATTTCTTGCCGCCACTTATTTTTAGCATAGCCAGCACCATTTTTCGGACTTGGTCTTTCTCGGCCCTGCCATAGCCGGTCATCGCCATTTTCACTTCCAACGGGGTGAATTCAAACACTTTTAAATCATTTTCAGCGGCCAAAAGGAGAGCGACACCCCGGGCTTCCGCCACTTTCAGCGCCGTTTTTTGATTGGCGGTGAAAAAAAGTTTTTCTATAGCCATCGTGTCGGGTTTGAATTTTTTTATTATTTTTTTCAGTCCCTTAGCGAGAACAAGAAGTCTTTTTTCGTGGGCATCGCTTCTTGATGAAACAAGGCAAGTGGAATAAAGCAGTTTTTCGCCACCATGCGATTTTTCTAAAACCGCGCAGCCCATTCGCTCAAAACCGGGATCAATGCCAAGGATAATCATAACAAATTTTTTTGGATTTGGGGCTGGCCCAAATGTTTGTAGGCGTTTTCGGTGGCAATGCGGCCGCGGGGAGTGCGTTCTATAAAGCCAAGCTGAAGCAAAAACGGCTCGTAGACATCTTCTATGGTTGCCTCGTCTTCGGAAGTGGCGGCGGCTAAAGTTTGCAAGCCGACCGGACCGCCTTTGAATTTTTCTATTAGGATGTTTAAAATGCGGCGGTCGTGATTATTGAGTCCCAGCTCGTCTATTTCCATCAAGTTCAGGGCTTTTTTGGCAAAATTCAAATCTATCCCGCTGCCTTTATGAACCTGGGCGAAGTCGCGGCATCTTTTCAAGAAATGATTGGCGATTCTGGGAGTGTACCGGCTTCTTTTGGCTATCTCTTCGGCTGAGTCGCCGGAAATTTCCATCCCCAATATGCCGGCCGAGCGGGTGATTATTTTTTTGACTTCTTCGTTAGTGTAAAATTCCAGCCGGAAAGTGCCGCCGGAAAACCGCGAACGCAAAGGGGAAGAGAGCATGGCCACTCTAGTGGTGGCGGCGATAAGAGTAAACGGCGGAAGCTCAAGTTGGATGCTTCGCGCCGATGGCCCCTTGCCGATTATGATATCCAGCGACCTGGATTCCATCGCCGGATAGAGGACTTCTTCAATGGTTTTGTTCAACCGATGGACTTCGTCTATGAAAAGGATGTCGCCCGGGGAAAGGTTGGTGAGAATTGAAGCCAAATCGCCCACGCGCTCTATGGCCGGGCCGGAAGTGGTCTTTATCTGCGCCCCCAGTTCTTTGGCTATCAAAAGAGCCAAGGTGGTTTTGCCCAAGCCGGCCGGGCCGTAAAAAAGCAAGTGCTCTATGCTCTCTTTTCGCTCGGAAGCGGCTTGAATAAGAATGCGGAGGTTCTTTTTTATCATTTCTTGGCCGATGTAGTCGTCCCATTTTTGCGGACGCAGGGTCTGATCCAGCGCTTTATCCAGCGAAGCGGCGGATTTCGGGTTGTTTAAATTGTTATTTTTGGGGCTTGACATTTGTGTTATTATTTGCTAGTATAATGAAAATTAAAGAGTTTTCGGCCAATCCCGCTGTTAGCGGGATAAATCTGCCCTATAAAACTCTAAGCAACGGTCCCGCTAAAACGGGATTTACGGAATATCGTCAAAGGACGCTCTGGTGTCCCGCTTCGGCGGAATTCCTGGGGCTATCCTTAGAAGTTATTCTAATCTTTTGGTACGCATATTAAAAGAAGTTGCTTAGAGATTTATAGGGCGGATTTATTAAAGTTCAATCACTCTTTGCAGTTCGTCCAGCGAAGTGGTTCCGTTTATAACTTTCAAGATTCCGTCTTGCCTCATATTCAGGATGCCTTGCTTTCCCGATTTCTTCAAGATTTCCGTTTCCGTCGGGTTAAGAAGAATGAGCGACTCCACCTCCTCGTCTATCAATATCGCTTCGTAAATCCCAATTCTTCCTTTGTAGCCAAGACTATTGCAAAATTTGCAACCCTTCGCTTTCCAGACAAATATTTTTCCCGTGTCCGGTTTGCTTATGTTTTCGGGAAAAGTCGCGATAATTTTTTTTATAATAGCCGTCTCCGATTCTGAAGCCGGTTGTTTTTCTTTGCATTTATCACAGAGCTTTCTTGTCAATCTTTGGGCCATAGAGATGTTCACGGCCGGAGCGATGCTGGTCGGATTGACTCCGAGGTCTATCAAGCGGGGAATGGTGCCGGCGGCGTTATTGGTGTGCAGGGTGGACAGAACCAGGTGGCCGGTCAAGGCGGAGTTAATGGCGGTTTTGGCCGTCTCTAAGTCGCGGATTTCGCCCACCATTATAATATCCGGGTCCTGTCTTAAAATGGACCTCAAACCGGCGGAAAAGGAGTAGCCGATCGCTTCTTCCACTTGAGTTTGGACGATGTTGGGGAGATGATATTCCACCGGGTCTTCCAGGGTGATAATTTTGGACCCCGGCGCGTAAATTTTTCTCAAAAAAGCGTAAAGAGTGGTGGTCTTGCCGGAACCGGTCGGACCGGTGGTTAAAATCATGCCGTTGGGCTTGTTTAATTCTTTTTCCAAAATATTCATCAAGTCTTTATTTATCCCGAGCTCCTCAAAGGTTATGGCGATTGATTTCGGGTTAAGAATTCTTAAGACGACAGATTCGCCGTAGGCTTCCGGAATAATCGAGGTTCTGACGGCGATTTCTTCTTCTTTCACTTTTATGCTGAAGCGGCCGTCCTGGGCCTGGTTTCGGACATTTAGCTTCAAGCCGGAAACAAGTTTGATTCTGGAAAGAAGGAGGTTGTAAATTTTGTAATCAAACAGCAAGATGTCATGAAGCACTCCGTCCAGCCTGAAACGAAGGCGAACCTGTTTTTCTTGCGGTTCTATGTGGACATCGGAGGCGTCGGCGCTTAACGCTCCGGCCAGAATTATTTCCAACACCTCCGAAATTTTTCTGTTTTTCTGGGTAGTGACTGATGATACGAATAAATTTTTCAGTTCTTCCGTGGTGGAGGTTTTTTTCAAAAACTCATCCAGTTTCTCGGAAGAAACATCTATGACGCCTCTTCGCGCTTCTTCATATTCGGGCACTTCGCCGTATCGTTTCCACGCGCGGGCGAGGCTTTCTTCGGAAACTAAAAATGTGTTTATTTTATAATCTTTTTCCTGCAGGTTTCTTAATATTCTTTGGGTTGTCTCCGGATTTGGGCTTTCTACGGCCACTTGGAGCTTTCGGCCTGTTTTCTGGAAAACGGCCAACTTGCCGAGGCGGGCTTCTTCTTCGGTCAAAACTTTAAGGGCGTCTATGTCTATGGTCATTCGGGAAAGGTCAAGATAAGGCAAGCCGTATTTTTGCGACAGAAGTTTGGCCAAGTCTTCGGCCTCGCCCTTTCTAATTCTTTCCATTTGCTCTTTATTTTTGTCGTCGTTAAGCAATGCCATTGGTGTTGTTATTTTATCCCTTTACGCGACTTTTTTCAACGCGCTTTGAATTTTAAGCTCCGCTTCGGAGAAATTTTTGTATGGGCCGGAGATTAAATTTCCGTTTTCTTTTTTGGCCGAGAGCAAAGTTGTCAGTTTTTCTTCGATGTTTTGGCCGTCCCGACGTTCCGGTCGGGATGAGACAGAAACCATCGCCCAAACTTCTTGTTTTGATTGCCAAATCAAGATAAAAAAAGGACGAGACTCCAAAAGATTTTTAATTTTTTTCATTATTTTGTCAAAAAGGGCGGGACTCTGTTTATTGCCTGTTTTTTCCAAATCTTGGTCGGAGATAAACGTCCAAACGCTTTTGAGCGATTCGTTCGGGTAACTTCTGGCCATGGCGCGTCCAAGCAATCTGGCGAAAGGATAATCTTTATCGCTTAAGGCGGCGATTATTTTTTCTTTATCCGCGCCGAGTTTTAGAAGCGATGAAGCCAAAGCCAAAGTTTTTCCGCTGATATTTTTTTGGAATTGGTCCGTTTCAATCATAAGGGCGGCAAAGACAAGATCGGGGACAGGGGATTTTTTTATGGAAATGTCTCCGCTTGATTCAATTATGCCGATTAGAGAGAAAACTTTTTCCGACAAGGTTTCTTCGCCGACGCCGGAGGAAAGGTTTATTATATTATCCGTTTCCGCGACGATTATTTTCTTGGACACTTCTTCCGGCAGTTTGCCGTCCTTGTTTTCTTGGTCGGGCGGCAGAAAGGAAAAAACAGCGTCAACTTTGGCTGGCAAGGTTTTAAAAACGACGTTATTTTTGGAGATTTCCTCTTTGCCCGCGCTAATGTTGATGCTGACGTAACGGTCGTCCTCGGTGTAAGATATTTCTTTGGTTTCTATTTTGTTTTTCGGGATCAATATGGAAGTGGAAAAAACGGCGGACGCGCCGGTTTCAAAAGGAAGAATGGCTACCCATTTTTCCGCGAAATCCTTTTTTCTTTCGGGGTAGGAATGAACCGGCAGTCCGGCATTTTTTATCGCCGCCGCCAAAGCCTCTTTGGCCAAACAAACTTCTTCCGCCGCTTCATCGTTTGAGACAACGGCAAAAGACCCGATGTCGGCGCAAATATTTCTGACTTTTTCTTCTTGAAGCGGGGTCATAAAGAGTATACGCTCCATTCCTAGCACGACTTGGAGTTTGATTCAACCGGAGACAGGCAAAATTAAACAAAGATGATTTTGAAAATTCCTAAAAATTTGCAAAAATAAGCCACTTCTGATATGATTACGGGCAAATGTTAACTACCAAGAAAAAAGTCAAAATCATTGAAGAATTCAAAGTTCACAAAACCGACACCGGCTCTACTGATGTCCAAGTCGCTCTTATAAGCGGGCAGATTGAACAGCTGGTCAAGCATTTAAAATCTCACCCCAAAGACAACCACTCCCGAAGGGGCTTATTGAAGATGGTGGCCGACAGAAAAACTCTGATGAATTATCTGGCCAAGAAAAACAAGAGAAGGCACAATACTCTGGCCGGCAAACTTGACCTCAAAAAGAAATAATTTAAACAACAATGACTTCCATATTTAATTCGGCGCAATACAAAAATCAGCGAGTTGCGGTTTTGATAGACGTTCAAAATCTTTATCATTCCGCGCGGGCTTTGTTTCAAAAACGAGTTAATTTCAAAGAACTTTTAAGCTCCGCTTTGGGTGAAAGGCAGCTGGTGCGGGCTTTCGCCTACGTGGTTAGGACGAAAACAGGTGAAGAAAAATCATTTTTTGAAGCGTTGACCAAACTTGGCATAGACATAAGAGTAAAAGATTTGCAGGAGTATTACGGCGGAATGAAAAAAGCAGACTGGGATGTGGGTATTGCCGTTGACGCTATCAAAACTTCCGAAATTGTAGACGTTATCGTCATCGCCAGCGGAGACGGCGACTACGCGCCCTTGGTGGAATATCTTAAGAATCAAGGCCGGAGGGTGGAAGTAATGGCTTTTGGCCGTTCCGCTTCCGCCAAACTTAAAGAAATCGCCGACGAGTTTGTAGACTTGGAAGAAAACACCAAGAGGTATTTGATAAAAGGAGGAGCGAAAGACGAATAATTATGCGAACAAAAACATACGAAACCGATTATTGCGGGAAAAAGTTGAAAGCGGAAATTTCCGATTTGGCCGACCAAGCCAACGGTTCCGTTTTGGTTCGTTACGGCGAAACGGTCGTCTTCGCCACGGCGGTGATGGGCGGCAAAAAGGAAGGGGCGGACTTTTTTCCTTTGACCGTTGATTACGAGGAAAAGTTTTACGCCGCCGGGAAAATAATGGGCAGCCGGTTCATCAAAAGGGAAGGCCGCCCTTCGGAAGAAGCCATCCTCACGGCCAGAATCATAGACCGGACGATCAGGCCGCTGTTTGACAGGCGGTTGAGAAACGAAATCCAGGTTGTCGTTCTGGCCTTGTCGGTGGACGGAAAAAACGATTCCGATATACCGGCTATCATCGCCGCTTCTTTAGCCTTGGGAATCTCCGATATACCATGGAGCGGACCGGTGGGCGCGGCCAGAGTCGGGCAAGCGGATGGTCAATTTGTTTTCAACCCCACTTATGAAGAAAGAGAGAAATCAACTATGGATATAGCGGTTTGCGCCAAAGACGGCAAGGTCAATATGATAGAAGCTGGAGCTAAAGAAATTGCGGAAGAAACCGCCATCAAGGGCATTGAAGGCGCGTTGGAGGAAATCGCCAAAATGGAAGAATTCCAAAAAGAAATCATCAAAGAAATCGGCAAAGAAAAAATAAAAATAGAATTGAAAAACAAGCCGAAAGAAGCCGTGGCGCTTTTTGAGAAAAATATCTTGCCGAAACTGGAAGCGGTTTTGTATCCTTCCGCCCAAAGCGGACAAGCAAGAAAAAAGCCGGACATCGACCCTCTTAAAAAAGAATGGATGGAATTACTTAAGGCTGGCGTCAATGAAGAATTTTTGGCGTTTGCCGACGAAATTTTTGAAGACGGCGTGGACGAATTGGTTCACAACAAAGTCATAGACGCGCCGAAAGGACAAGAAAAAAGACAGGACGGCCGAAAAACGGACGAGGTGAGAAGTCTATACGCCAGTGTTGACTTGTTGCCGGCGCTTCACGGTTCGGCCGTGTTTTATCGGGGCAACACCCACATTCTTTCCACGGTTACTCTTGGCGGACCGCAGGACGCCCAGATTATTGAAGGAATGGAGGTTCAAATGACCAAGCATTTTATGCATCACTATAATTTTCCGCCGTTTTCTGTCGGCGAAACGGGCAGAATGGGCAGTCCGGGGCGAAGAGAAATCGGCCACGGCGCTTTGGTGGAAAAAGCTTTATTGCCCGTTTTGCCCCCCAAAAGCGACTTTCCTTACACTACCAGGGTTGTTTCTGAAGCAATGGCCTCCAATGGATCCACCTCTCAAGGTTCAATTTGCGCTTCAACACTGGCTTTGATGGATGCCGGCGTGCCGATCAAGAATCCGGTGGCCGGAATTTCCATGGGGCTGATGATGAAAAACGACAAAGAATATCGAGTTTTAACTGACATTCAAGGCTTTGAAGACCATTTCGGCGATATGGACTTTAAATGCGCCGGAACCAAAGACGGAATCACGGCCATCCAACTGGACATAAAAGTCGGCGGTATTCCATTGGATGCTTTAAAAGAAGCTTTTGGACAAGCCAAAATCGCCCGGGATGAAATTTTGGCCGTGATGCTCATGGCCATATCCGAACCGAGAAAAGAACTTTCTCCGACCGCTCCCAGAATTATAAAAATGATGATAAATCCGGACAAGATACGGGAAGTAATCGGCCCGGGAGGCAAAATGATAAACAGCATCATAGACGAAACTGGCGCGGAAATTGATATAGAACAGGACGGAAGCGTTTATATTACCGGCAAAAACCTCAAACAAGCCGATGAGGCCAAGAAAATAATTGAAGGACTTACTCATGAATATATCGTGGACGAACTGGTCAGCGGGCCGGTAACAAGGCTGTTTGACTTCGGAGCGATGGTGGAAATAGGCCCGATGCAGGAAGGCCTTGTTCATATTTCCGAACTGGCGCCGTTTAGAGTCAACAAAGTCACCGATGTGGTAAACTTGGGAGACACAGTGAAAGCCAAGATTATAAGCATTGATGAGAAGGGAAGAGTAAACCTTTCCATCAAGCAATTGGACCCCAACTATGGCCGAGGAAAATTCAACAACAAATGAGGGAAAAAACGACTCGGTAAAAGGAGTCCGCACTTTTGAGGACGATATCGCCAACTACACTAAAGAGAAAAATTTTTCCATCCTTGATATCGTCGCCGAAGAAGCGAAGATGCGCGGTCTTAGCTTTGAAAATCCAGAAGAAGGGAATAATTTTTTTAATTTCAGAAAAATAATTCTAATTTTTATTGCCGTTTTGTTTGTAATCGCCGGCGGTTATTTCGGATTCGCCAAGCCTCTGCTTAAAAGAAGCAATGTCGCTAATAATTTTATTCAAATAACGCAGGGGCCGATTTTAACCGACCAAAAAGTTGAAATTATCGCCAGCCAGGACAAAAAAGAAGTTTTCAAAAGGGATTTGAAAAGCGCGTTAGAGGAAGGTGTGGGCGGCGGGACGCTCTCGGAAATACCCGTTGTCAAAATAAGCGGCGAGCGAAAAACAAGCTTGACCAAAGACGAATTTTTATTTATGCTTGGCGCCCAAATGCCGCAAGGGCTGAAAGATTACTTGGAAAAAGATTTTATGCTCCTTAGTTTCGGCGGGACGGACAATTCCCCGATTCTTATTTTTAAATCCAAATCCTACACTTATGTTTTTTCCGAAATGTTGAAATGGGAAAAAAGCTTGACTGGCGACCTGAAAACGATTTTTCCCAGTAATAATTTGATCAGTAATGATTCTTTTATTGATAAATATATCCAAAATCATGATGCCCGCATCGCCGAAAAAGACGGCCAGACTGACTTGGCTTATGCTTTTATTGACCGCAAATATCTCATAATCGCCAACAGCCAAGAAGCCCTAGCCGAAATTTTCAAACGCTTTTCCTCCGTCCAATATGCTAATCCAAATGCGGAGTGGTAGTGGTTATTTGAATGATGAGTGCCGCCAAACACACAACCGATTAATAGTTTTGCTTCAAGCGAAACTATTTTGTTGTATAATAGAATTATGAAAAGCATGTTTATAAAAATATCGGCGTTGATGATTTATTAAAGTAATTATTTGTTTTTTATGCCAAATGAAACATTAGATAAAAAAGAAGCAATAAAAAGGCTTGTGCACACCGCCGTAGAATCATATGCGACCGGTTTTCAAGCAAGACACGAGGGCGAATTGGAAGATCCTGAAGGTACTTTGAATATGAAAATTCACAATGTATTCATTGCTGTATTGGGGCCAGAAATTCAATATTATACCGCTCTTGTGCGTTCACTAGACAGTTCTTTGGGAAACATGTTGGAAAAACTTGCAATTAATATTGCAAAATTTTCTTATGAAGTTAAACAAAATGTTGAGGGTCCACTAAGCCTTAAACAAACACAGGATATCGCCGAATTATTAGAAAAATATAAAAGACGAGAGATTACTCCTCCAACAACAAAGGATTATCAATTCTTACGATCAAAACTAGCCAAACAACAAATTGTAACAAAAAGGCATGACAGCGACTATTGTTTGATAGACAAAGAAACAGGAGAAAATTTTCTAATTGAGCTAAAAATTGGCGGCGACCTGGATAACAAGAAAGCAAGATCAGAAAAAGAAGCGCTATTAGAACAATTTGCAATTTTATCAAACACATTGTCGACCGACGCAAAAATCAAGGTATTTTTTGCAACCGCATACAATCGATATGGCGAGGGTAAACCTTGGCGACAAGAAAGAGTCAGGCAATTCTTTGCAGATGACGAACTTCTTATAGGTAAAGATTTTTGGGATTTTGTTTGCAAATCAGATCAAGGATATAACATTGTACTCGAAGCTTACAAAGAAAGTTTTACAAAGTATTTCGGCGGTATAAATTCATATAAAATTACTTGGAGAAATAGGGTGTTGCCAATTTATAACGACAGATTTTCTAATATGGAGATGATGTTCCAATAATTCTTAACAAATATGACTAAAGTAGAAGCAATTAAAAAAGTCCTCGAAGATAATGGCGGTATCGCGACATGGGAAATTATCTATAACGAGATTGAAAAATATTATCCAGAAGCCAAAAAATCTAAAGAATGGTCTGCTGGTATTCGAGGCGTTTTGTATAGAGAAATAAAAAACAATAAAAATTTCAAAAAAATCGATGAGGGTACATATTCATTGGCTGATTATGATATAAACAAACTTGTCTTATCCCCGAAAGATTTAATAACGACAAAAGATGTTCTTACCGCTATTCGTATCGGGCAAAGTGAATTTCGTAAAAAACTTATAGCTTCACTCAAAAAATGTCCAATTACAGGAATAGATGACATCCGCATACTTACGGCAAGTCACATTAAACCTTGGACACAATCTACAAACCCTGAGAGATTAGATGTGAGGAACGGATTTTTATTTAGCCCAACTTTCGACAGACTTTTCGATAGAGGCTTGATAAGCTTTTCAAACAACAAAGCTCTCCTAGTTTCAGATAGTTTTTCAGAAAGAAATCTATCCAAGCTTAATTTAAGTAGAAGTCAGATAATTTCGGAATTGCCAATTGTCGGAAGAGAAGAATATTTGGAATATCATCGCAATAAGATATTTATTCACGATTGATTTTATGACTAAAGAAATTATAACAACAAAAATAGCAGTTTTTCAGAAGAAAGAGATACGCAAAATTATTTATAAAAACGAATGGTGGTTTTCGATTGTAGATATTATCGAAGCGTTGACCGGAACAGAAAGACCGAGAAAATATTGGAATGACCTCAAAAAGAAGCTGATAAAAGAGGGTTATTTTCAACTGTCCGAAAATATCGGACAGTTGAAAATAACCGCTCCAGATGGGAAAAAACGAGAAACCGATTGTGCTAATACTGAAACTATTTTTCGCATCATTCAAACCATTCCTTCGTCTAAGGCGGAACCGTTCAAGCGATGGTTGGCAAAAGTCGGTTATGAAAGAGTGCAGGAAATTGAAGATCCAGAATTAGCGATAAAAAGAACACGAGCGTTGTATAAAGCGAAGGGTTATTCTGACGCATGGATTGAGAAAAGAATGCGCGGGATTGAAGTGCGAGCGACACTAACGAACGAGTGGAAAAATCGTGGCGTAAAAGAAAGCCCAGAGTACTCAATTCTTACTGCTGAAATTTCAAGAGCTACTTTTGGCATGACGCCCAGCGAATACCAAAAATTCAAAGGTCTTAAGCGAGAAAATTTACGCGACCACATGAACGATTTAGAGTTGATTTTTACAATGCTTGGCGAAGCGTCAACAACAGAAATTGCAAAAAATAAAAAGGCCCAAGGATTTATTCAAAACAAAATAGTTGCACAAGAAGGCGGATCTGTTGCTGGTAAGGCGAGGAAAGATCTTGAGTTAAAAAGTGGTAAAAAAGTTTCGACGAGTAAAAATTACTTACCAAAAAAAGACGACGACAAACGGTTACGATAATAAAGAAAATGAATGGTGGAGTTCAAATGAAAGATACTGATTGGAATTTTTCTATCTGTCGAGGAAACGAGCGATTAAGGGGTGAAGACGGAATTAAATCACATCCTACCCAAAAACCCTTAAAACTCATTCAGCAAGTGGTGTTAACTTCTAGTAAAAAGGGTGATTTGATTCTTGATCCATTTTTAGGCAGTGGAACTACTGCTGTTGTTGCAAAAGCCCTTGGTAGAAATTGGGTTGGTATAGAAAAGGAGGGAAAATATGTAAACTTGGCAAATCAAAGAGTGGAAAATTATAAACATCAAAATTAATAAAAGAACTCCGCGAAACACCGGAACATTCTGACAAATGGGAGAGCGTAAAATCGGAAATAGAAAAAACCGACAAAAAAATTGATGAGGAGGTTTATAAACTTTATGGATTGACGGAGGAAGAGATAAAGATAGTGGAGGCGAAATAAATCTATGGTACTCGCAGGTACAAGTGAAGTTAATCAAGATTTTAAGGAAAGAATAGCTTGGTGGTATTTCAAACTAAGTAATGTAAAGCTAAAAATATGGCAAGATCCATGGCTTGATTTTATGTTGTGTTGGATGATATTCGATGCGTATTTAACTGAAATTTCTCAATCCGGTTTAGATTGCGATAAACTAAATTATTTTTACCAAAACAAGTCTGATTTTAAAGATCGAATTCTGGCAAAGTGGAACTCGTTATCTGGATATGCAATTAAGTTAAAAGAACTCTCTCCTATTCAAGATATGAGACCGAACTCAGGCAGAATGGTTTACTTGAATGATGAAAATAGTTTGGAACAAACTTTTGATTTTGTATATCAAATTAGATGCAATCTTTTCCATGGGGCAAAGGATATAAAAAATGCTAGAGATGCTGACTTAGTAAGCCGTGGTGCTAAATTCTTACGATTTTGCATAGATCGTTGGATGTATAGATGAAAGGAGAGTTGCCGCAAGTAATAAATTAAATCATTCGCTCGCATTGTCCACAAATGAGCCGATCGGCACAAATATGGACAATGGGAATTTTAAAATGTTGGACACTCGGTGTCGCACATATACCCAAAATCTTAATCTTACGAAATATTGCAAATTTAAAATGTTACCATTTTTAAGTTGGAGCGACCAATTTTTGTTACCGAAGGTGTTACAAAAATGGGAGTGCTCTCCGTGGCGCATAAATTCGGTAACATTTTCTGGCGGTGCTTGGTTACAGCTTACATATAGCCGTGAGAGGGCGAACCCTCCAAACACCATACTTAATATAACAATAGCGCTATAATACAAGCAACGACACTTAGCTTTCCGCAACAAAACCAAAAGAGCGGGCCACAGATGGCTTTGACTTTTTAATTCGTCTTGCTATCATTAAGCCAATTAAATTTTATGCCGTTGACCAAAGAGAAAATAAAACATTTCCAGGAGAAGTTGGAAGAGGAGAAAAAACAGTTGGAAAGCGAGCTTTCCCGCGTGGGGAAAAAGAACCCGGAAGTGGCGGGGGATTGGGAAGCCGTTCCGGAAGACTTGAACGTGGAAACATCGGACACCGGCGAATTGGCCGGCGCTTTTGAAGAAATGGAAAATCGTTCTGCTGTTGAAAACACTTTGGAAGAAAGATTTATTTTGGTAAGCCGAGCGCTAGATGCCGTCAAAAAAGAAACTTACGGCGTTTGTAGCAGCCAAGAAGGGAAACCTCATCCGATTGAGTATAAGCGGCTGGAAGCCAACCCCGCCGCCACGGAATGCATAAAGCACGCCGGCATATAAATTAAACTTTAAATTATGGCGGTAAAAGTATTCTCCTCGCAGGTTGTCGGATTGAAGGCCGATGTTGTTGACGTTGAAGTTGATTTGACCAATGGTCTCCATTCTTTTTCTTTGGTCGGCTTGCCGGACAAGGCGGTGGAAGAATCCAAAGACCGTGTTTGCGCCGCCATCAAAAACTCCGGCTTTATTTCGCCTAAAACCCGCAACCAAAAAGTGGTGGTTTCTTTGGCGCCGGCTGAACTAAAGAAAGAAGGGCCAGTTTTTGATTTAAGCATCGCTATGGCTTACCTGCTTGCTTCCAAACAGATATTTTTTGAGCCGGCAGGTAAAATATTTCTGGGCGAGCTGGCCTTGAACGGGGAAATTAGGCCGATAAAAGGCGTTTTGTCGTTGGTAAAAAATGCCAAGAGCCTTGGTTTTGAAGAAATCTTCCTGCCGAAAGCCAATGCCAAAGAAGCGGCGCTGATAGACGGCGTCAAAATTTTTGCCTGCGAAAAATTGGAAGACATCGCCAATCATTTTGACAAAGAAAATACGATAGCGCTGAAAGAACAGCCGAAAACTGAAATTGATTTTGATAATTACCAAAGCGAAATTTTATTTGATTTTTCCGACATAAAAGGGCAGGAGACGGCTAAAAGGGGATTGGAAATTGCCGCCGCCGGCGGGCATAACGTGATGATGTCCGGTCCGGCCGGCACCGGCAAAACCATGCTGGCCAAAGCGTTCGCCTCCATTTTGCCGCCCTTGTCTTTTGAAGAAATTTTGGAAACCACTTCCATTCACAGCGTCGCCGGAGCGTTAAATGGCGACTTTGTTTTGCAGAGGCCTTTTCGGAGTCCGCACCATACCTCGTCTTACGTGGCTTTGGTCGGCGGAGGGGTTTACCCCAAGCCGGGAGAAATAACCTTGAGCCATCGGGGAGTTTTGTTTTTGGACGAGTTTCCAGAGTTTGAAAGAAGAGTGATAGAATCTTTGCGTCAGCCGCTGGAAGAAGGGTTCGTCAATGTTTCTCGGGCCAAAGGAAGCGTTACTTTTCCGGCCAGATTCATAATGATTTGCGCCATGAACCCCTGCCCTTGCGGGAATCATGGCTCAAAGAAAAAAGATTGCGTTTGTCCGCAAGGCGCGCTGATAAGGTATCAGAGAAAAATTTCCGGTCCGATAGTGGACAGGGTGGATTTGTGGGTGGAAGTTCCCCAAGTGGACCATCAAAAACTTTCCGATGAAAAAATTGTTTCCGAACCGTCGGGAAATATCAGAAAAAGAGTGATCAAAGCCAGAGAAATCCAGAAGAAAAGATTTGCCGCGGAAAATAAAATAAAAAAGTCAAAAAGAAAAGGCGAATTTGAGGTTGGCGTTATGACCAACAGCGAAATGGGAGTAAAAGAGCTCAAAAAATTCGCCGTATTGTCCGAAAAAGTAAAAAATATTTTAAATTACGCCGCCGGCAAACTGGACTTATCCGCCCGCGCCTACCATCGCGTCATCAAACTCTCTCGCACCATCGCCGACTTGGACGGCGCGGAGAATATAGAAGCCAATCACATTTTAGAGGCCTTGCAATATCGGCCGAAATAAATAATAAAACAATGCCCAGAAAAATTTGCCGGCATTGCGATCCGATTGTCAGCCATTCGTGGCATTTTTCGGAGCGGGTGGGAAGTTTCTTGTTTCCGTTGACACGGTTTTTGACACCTGCGAGGCAGATGCTGGAAAACAAATTTCCCAAACTGCTTTTTGGGCTTTATAAAATAATTTTATACAATTTATTCAGAGCGCTTCTGACCATTCGGATATTGAAAGAAACCAATATCGCGGACGACGACGAAACTTTGTCCAATAGGACGCTTGTTGTCGCCAGAGAAGCGGCCAAAAGAGGATTCCCTGTCAAGTCTTTTAAATTTTTAGGCGGGGGAAGTACAAATTTTTTCTCCATAAAAACAAAAAAAAGGAAAATGATTTTTAGCAGTCTGCCTACTGAAGACATAACAAAAATTTCTAAAATAGACTTTGACGACAAGTATGAATTCAAGCGAATTTTACAAGCCGCCAACTTTCCCGGCGCGGAAGGAGAACGTTTTAGCAAAATTAAGCCGGCGCTCGCTTACGCCAAGAAACTCGGTTTTCCTTTGGCGGTTAAGCCGAACAACAGTTCATTAAGCAAACATATCACCTGCAACATCCAAAACGAGGCCGATTTGAAAAAAGCGATACGCGTCGCCCAAATAATCAATCCGTATTTTATTGTGGAAAAATTTATCAAGGGCGATACGCACCGCGTTACTTTGATTGACCACGAAATGGCGGGATGCTGCATGCGGGAGGCGCCCAACGTTACGGGCGACGGAATTCATACTATGGCGGAGTTGATTGAAATAAAAAACAGGCATCCGTGGCGGGGAGAGGCTAATCAGAAAAATTTTACTCTGCATAAAATTGTCGCGGACGAAAGCGCGCAAGTTTTTTTGGCAAAGCGGGGGCTAACAGTTGAAACCGTTTTACCGAAAGGAACAAAGGCGTATTTGCGGGATAAAATTATTTTAAAAAGCGGCGCGGATATCCACGACAAAACCGACGAAGTTCATCCGGACAACCTCGCGCTTTTTGAAAAAGTTTCCCGCCTTTGCGATACTCCGCTTGTCGGTTTGGACTTCATTTGCCAAGATATTTCCCGCCCTTATCATCAACAGGAATGCGCCGTCTTGGAAGCCAATTCTTTGCCCTACATTGATATGCACCATTATCCCGTTACTGGCAAACCCAGAAACATCGCCGGCTTGATTGTGGATTATGTTTTGATGAGGCCATTGCAATGAAAGGCTAGTTTGTATCTGCCTTTTGTTGTATTTAAATTGCCGACTGATTGACGTCAAGTTTATCTTAAGATAAACTTGATTTATTATGAAAAATTCAATAATAGGGCTTAAAGATTTAAGAGAAAATATGGATAATTATATTTCTCAAATTGAAAAAGGGAAATCTTTTGTCGTGGTGAGAAAATCAAAACCTGTTTTCAGATTGGCTCCGTTGGATGTGTGGGGCGATGAAGGGGCGTGGGAAAGGATTATTGATTTTGCGAAGATTAAAAAGGGAGGAGTGCCGTTGAGTGATGTTTTAGCAAAAATTTAATTTATGGACAGGGTTACCAAATTTCTGAACAAGTTAAGTCAGAAAGAGCGAAATGTCATTAAAGAAGTTTTGGAAAAAGTTAAATTTGGGAATATTGCAAAACTAGACATTAAAAAATTAAAAGGATTGGATAATTGTTTTCGCATCAGAAAAGGAGAAATAAGAATAATTTACAGAATTGATGAGAACAAGGAAGTGTTTTTATTAAGCATTGAAAGAAAAAATGACAATACTTATAAATTTTTATGAAAAAGTTTGTTTCCAATAATCCGGAAGAGTTAAAGAAAATTGCCAAAGACTTGGCCGTCAACCTAATGTCAAGGTCTCGCCTTGACATAGGCGGGGGCGCTTTGGTTTTGGCTTTGACGGGGGATTTGGGAAGCGGGAAGACGACGTTCGCGCAGGCGTTTGCCGGAACGTTGGGCGTAAAAGAAAAAGTGAAAAGTCCGACATTTATAATATTTAGAAAATCAAAAATCATCCCGCTGTTAGCGGGGCAAAACTCAAAATTTAGGTGTTTTTATCATTTTGATGTTTATAGAATAAACAGCGAAAAAGAAATCTTGAATCTGGGCTGGGAAGAAATAATTTCCAATCCGAAAAATATCGTTCTAGTGGAATGGGCGGACAAGATAGAAAAAATTCTGCCGAAAAATAGCATCAAAATAAATTTCAAGCACTTGAAGGGGGACAAAAGAGAGATGGAGATAACTTGACGGCAATATCATATATGATATATAATGAAAATGGCTGAATATAAAGTAAAATTTTACAAAAACAGCAATAATGGATAAACAAAAACATAATATTGTTTCACGCTTTTTTAAGAAAACA